>Ga0228670_1000002_pt1 | contig 240856 bp, 262 predicted proteins | sample 85DmetaG_FD_182785 | JGI IMG/M metagenome (GOLD analysis project Ga0228670, IMG submission 182785) | Seawater microbial communities from Monterey Bay, California, United States - 85D | ecosystem: Environmental > Aquatic > Marine > Coastal | place: USA: California | collected 2016-10-13
AATCTGATGCTGTTACTGATTCTATTGATGTATTTGACGTTGATATGAATTCAAATGATGAGTTAGGTGATTCTGAAAAAGCTTTAACTTACAAAGACACTTCTAAAAAAGTTGAAAAAGAAGGAGAAGAACAAAAAATGCCAAAAATGAACTCTCAAGATGATAAAGGAGGTTCTGATGAGAAATCTGCTGTAGCAGTTAAAGTTGATGCTGGAGCTAAAAAAGGAGGTGATAGTCATACTGCTGGTCAAGCAAAAGCTAATTTCACTTCTAAAAAAGACAATCAAGGTACTGAAGCTTCTGGCCCTTTTGATGAAAGAATTAATGATTTAAAAATGAATTCAGAAGATAAATTGGTAGACGAAAAAGCTAAAACTTATGTGGCAGCTGGAGAGAGTAAAGGAGGTAAAACTCACACTTCTGGTCAAGCAAAAGCTGATGTTCATGAAAGAATGCCTGAAGAAGATGCAAAAGAACCAACAGAAAGAATTGCTGCTGGAATAGAAATTGATGGTAGTAACATCGACTTAAAAGAAACTTATACTAAAAAAGAGTTAAAAAACTTAATTTTAACTGAAGCGAAAAAAGCAGTTGTAAACTATAAAGAAAATTTAGTTAAAACTGAAAAAACTAAGCAATTAATGGAAGAATTATCTTTAATTAAAGAGAGTCTTGAAGAATATGGAGAATCTTTAGAGATTGAGGAGGGGTTGCTTGGTAAAGTTAAATATGCAATGACTAGTGGGTATCCAAAAATTGAGAAATTAGTATCTGAATTAGATAAAGCCAAAGAAAAAAACCCTGAAGGCTATAAAAAAGTTGAAGCTATTTTAGATAGATTTTCTGATGGTGAAATCAAAAAAATTAAACCAATGCAATCAGATGATTCTTTCCCTTTTACAAAAGAAAACTTTATGGCTTTAGCTGGATTCCACAACTTTAACATTACTGTTATTAGACCTGTTGGAGATACTCTTCCTTTTAAAGTAAATACTGGTGTAGGTAAAGTTACAGGACATTCTAGATAAAACATAATTACAACTTTAAACAATAAAAAAAGGTCTATAAATTTAGACCTTTTTTTTGTTTATGAAGTTAATATTTTATTTTCTAAATCTGTTAAAGAACTTTTTCCAAAATCTATAATTTTATAAACTATTACAATATTTATCTAAAACATTTTTTTCAAATTCACATAAACTATTCATTCCTTTTCTGTGTATCTTCAATAAAACATCATCATAAGTTAAATAAGTATTTATATAATCATCTAAATTACATATATTATTGAAATCAGATTTTTCATCCTTAAATAAATCAATAAACACTTCATTTTCACATATATCTAACTTTACTTCTAAAGTGATATCCTCTACCTTGTATTTAATTCCTATAAATTTTGAAGACAAATACTCTAAAAATTCATTAAATTTTCCATAAAAAAAGTCTTCACAAAAAATGATACCTTTTTCAATATTGTCAAATTCTTGATGTGTAATAAACAACTTTTTTTCAATTGAATAACCATCATAATATTTTTTGGCTAAAGAAATAAAAATATCAACTACACGATTAAATTCTTTTGATTCTTCAATTTCTTTAGGTATTAATATTTCAAAAAAATAAACTTTCATATTATTAATTTTATAAATAAGTTAAAACAAAAACTATAAATTCTTAATTATATAACGTATTCATTCAAAAAATATTACATTTTTTTATTTTTTAATTATATTTATTACTATAAAACAATTCAAATTTTAAAAAAAAAATGAAAATTAGCAAAGCAGAATTACAACAAATCATCAAAGAAGAAGCTGATAGATTTTTAAAAATAAAAGCTCTAAAAGAAGAAAAAGCTAGAATTCAAAGAGAATTAAATGAAAATTACTCTATGGAAGAAGAAGTTACTGAAGAAGAGGATTCTTCTGGAGAAAAAGAAATGCCAGAAGCACCATCACACGAAGAAACTGATGCAAACCAAGTTACTGAAGAAGTATTAGCAACTTCAACTGAAAAAGAAAAAGAAGAAGAAGACAATATGAACGAAGAAGAAGTTTTAGCTGTTTCAGAAGAAGGTGAAGAAGAAAATATTGAAGAAGGTATTATGGATTGGTTTTCTAAATCAGAAAACAAAGAAGAAGCCAAAGTTAAAATGTGCGATAAAATAAAAGAGATGGTTAATGCTCATGATAAAATGTCTCAACCACAAAAAGATAGCCTTTTGAAACAATGTGACAAAATAGCTGAAGCTTTATTAGCAAAAGGAAATGCAATTTTCAAAAAAGAACCATTAATTAAATTTTATCCTAGACAAAATTCATATGCAATAATCGCTGTAGATGCAAAACCTGATAGTAAATGGGTTGAATTGTTACAAAATTTAGTTAAAGGAGCATCTGAAGACTTAAAAGGTAGAGGATTAGCTGAAAGTGTAAGAGCAGAAGTGGAAAGATTAGATAAAGTTAAAGAATTGAAAAATAAAGCAAATTCATTAATTGAAAATCTTAAAAAATTATAAAAATCAAATGTTATAATAAAAAAAAAGCTCAACGATTGTTGAGCTTTTTTTATTTTATTTTTTAATCAAACTTTTCCAACTCTCTTTCCATAGAATCAAATAATATTCTAGAAACTACTTGCATTCTTTTCTGAAAAATAATACCTCTTATCCATTTAATGGTCAAAAAAGAAAATAAAGCTACAAAAAATCCTGAAACATAAAAAGCTACTTCATACATTTTTTGGTTAGTAAAAATGTTTTCTAAAAATAAAAATATAAAACTAGATAAAACCAATCCAGTAAAACATTCAAAAAATATCTTTTTAGCCTTTCTTTCTTTTTCTTTAAAAAACTTAGTACATTCTTCTCTTTTTTCTTTTCTAATTTCTTTTTGCCCTTTCATATTTTTCTGTTTAAAATGAATCTTATATTTATTAAACGTATTTTTTTATAAATTATTACAAAAAATTTTTATATTTATAATAAATAAATGGATAAATATGAAATTCATAAGGAAAGAAATTCAAAAAATATTAAATGAACAACATAGAGAATCAACTATTATCTCAAACTATAAAATAGAAGGTTCTTATGAAAGTATATTTAATAAACTGAATGAATTAAAAAGTGTGGGTAAAAAATTAGACACAAACTTTCTGGAAAATATAAGTGATATTCAAATTTTGTCTATAAATGAATTTCTGGGTAGGTTAATTTGTGAAATAGGTTATAAAAGTGGAGATGTTGTTTTGTTTTATAAATCTCAAAGTGGGACTAGTGGTAAAGAAAAAGGAGCTTGGTTTCCAATTCCTGGGTTCACAAAAAATTCTTTTAGAATGTTAAATAAAAACTTTCCAGAAAATTGGTTTATAAAAGGTTCTTTAAACGATATTTCTAATAGATATGGGAGTAAAGCTTTTGATTATACAGCCGATTTCATAAAAGCTCAAGAAAATAATATTTTTTAAAAAAAAAAGTGTTTTAATATATAAAACACTTTTTGTAAATATTATTTTAAGATTTCTTTAGCTACTTGTGATACTAATTTATTATCAGCTTTGCCCTTATAACTTTTGTTGAATTCACCCATAATTTGTCCTAAATTATTCATCCCATTTTCTTTTAGATTAATAATAATATTTCTAATTTCATCTTCAGACATCATTTTAGGCATATAAGGAGATAGGTATTCTAATTCTTTTTTTGAATTTTCATCACCATTTTGAATTAATGATTTTTCTAATCTCTTTAAAATAACTAAAACGTTTTTATCTATAGATTCAATCCCTCTAGCTTCTTGCAATTGTATTTCACCTTTAATTAATCCAAGGAAGTTTTTTTTGTCCATTTCCTTATTTTTAAATGCTACCATAAAGTCCGAATTGATTTTTTCTTTTAATGTTTTCATAAGTTTATTTTTTTTCACAAATATAATATTTTTATATAATAAATAAAAAAAAAAATATATTTATATAATATAAAAACTTCCCAGAAAAATGAAAAAACAAGAAATTAGAAAAATAATAAGAGAAGCTTTAAATTCTAATGAAAATAGATATACAACTAAAGACGTTTCTTTAGAGTTATATTTAAGTAAAATTTTAGGTAAAGATGATTATTTTGACTCAACAAGCAAAGCAACTGTAGAGTGGGGATTGGATATAGAAGAAAAGTCTTATGGAATTACCAACTTTAAGCCTATTATATATAAAATAACTTTAAATGCTCAAATTTGGAGAGAAAAATTACAAGATTTAGAAGAAATGAATAGAGTAATCGACTTCAAAGAAGGCATAAGTCATGGAGATACATTTGAAGGTTTTAAAATAAATATAAATGAAGACACTGGAAGTAAAGCAATGTTTCCAGTAGAAATTTCAGTAAGTGATAGTTATAATTCAATTGATGTTACTTTTGAATATCCTTGATAAATAAAAAAACTAATATGGAAGATGAAATTTTAGAGTTAGAAGAATTAGAAGTAAAAACTAAAGAAGAGCCAATGGATGATTTTAATTGGTTCAATGAACAAGGTTTTTAAAAAGAAATACGGTTTAGGACCGTTATGGTTAAGGCCATAAAAGACCATCTAAATTGTCGCTACTATAGATGGTCTTCTTTTTTTTTTAAATATTTATTATTATGATTAAAGAAATTCAAATTATAGAAATAGAAAAAAATTTAAATGAAGTTTTTTCTTATTTAATTCAAGAAGATTTAGATAAGTCTTCTCCAACATTTGAATGGGATTTAACAAATGAAAAAATAAAAAAATCTACAAAAAATATCAAAACAATAGAACAAGCCAAAACTTATTTAGATATACTTTTTAAAATGTTTAAAAAAGTTCCTAAAAAAATTAAATATAAACTATTAAAATATTTCTTTATCTCCTTAATTGGAATTATAGGTTATTCACAATTATTTGATTATTCAGAAAAAAATGCACCTGAACTAAAAGGAGAAATTTCTCTTTTGAAAAACGATTTAAAGTCAGCCAATAAAATCATTAAAAAAAATAAATTATTTTCTATTCCAAAAAAAACATCTGAAAAAGGAAAGTTATTGTTAAAAAAAGAAGAAGGTGAATATGGTGAGACTGGAGAACCTGTTTTAACTGCATATGACATTAAAGATAAATCAATAACTATTGGTTGGGGGCATGCTGAAAGAAAAAGCTTTTCTCAATATAAAGTGGGGGATGTTATTTCCAGAAAAAGAGCTGAAGAATTATTTAAACAAGATTTAAAGATAGCTGAAGATGCTGTAAATGATGTTTTTAAAACTTGGAAAGATAAAGATATTGAATTTTATATAGACCAAGATATGTATGATGCTATGGTTTCTATGGCTTTCAATATGGGACGAAGTGGCTTTAGAAGTACTGATTTTATACAATTAGTCAAAAAAGGTAAATACGAAGAAGCTAAAGAAAGAATTTTGACCACAAATGTCACACATAAAGGTCATATTACAAGAAGAGAAAGAGAATCTGAGATATTTGGAAAACAATTAGATAAAAATCCATTTATCGTAAGTAAAATAGATAGTAGAGTTAATATTTCTGAAACTTACAAAAAAAGATTAAAAAAATTAGCGGGTATAATTTAAAAAAAATAATATTTCTTTATATTTATATTTGTATTTAAACAAATGGGGGATTAGCTCAGATGGCAAGAGCGTCTGCCTTGCACGCAGAAGGTCATCGGTTCGACTCCGATATCCTCCACTTTGAACAAAACTATTTTTCGTTAACACATGTGGCTTATAAAAGATTTCTTCATTAATTTCCTATTAAAAATTAGACTTTTCTTATTGTTATCATTTAATTCAAAAAGATTTTCAAATATAAATAATAAAATTGAAAAAAAAGGTTGGAACTTAACTTTTCAAGATGAATTTAATGAAAAAAAATTGAATAAAAAGAAATGGAGAACCGATAATTACTATGGATTAAGATATCATCCAGGTAATATCACAGAAAAAAATGAAGCACCAAACTATTATTGTGGTGATAATATGTTTGAGTTTACAGAAACTACCCTCAAACAAAAAGCGGAAAAGAAAGATACTAAAATAAATCACACTGATTGGGACGGTAAAAACTATGGTAGATACACTATTCCTTATAAAATTGGACAAATAGATAGTTCAAAATCATTTCAACAAAAATATGGATATTTTGAAATAAGAAGTAAAATAACTTCAGAACCAGGACATTGGCCTGCTTTTTGGTTAGCTTCAAAAGAATCTTGGCCACCAGAGATTGATATATATGAAATTTATACTGGTAAAAAAAGAAATGGATTAGTTAATTTTGAATCAAATTTTCATTGGGGAAAAGGTAAAGATAAAAAAATGAAAGTTGGAAATCATAACGTAGCTAATCTTTCAAAAAAATTTCACACTTATGCTGTAGAATGGAATGAAAAATGTTTTAAAATTTATTATGATAATTTACTTGTTAGAGTTTTTAGCAACCCAAAAGCTTTAGAATTCTTTAAGTATCCTATGCATATCATAATAGGAAATCAAATAGACCCAGTAATAGATAGAGGGTTAGAAAATGTAAACTTTCCAACTTATCACGAAATAGATTACGTTAGAGTTTACGAGAAAAAGTAATTTTATTTTTTAACATAAAAATCCCATGTTTTATGTACGTTCTCAAATTTTCTAATATAATTTATATAAGAAGGTTTAAATGGAATTTTTGATAATTTCATATTAGCTTCTTCAGGAGTTTTATTTCCTTTTTTGCCATTACAACTCTTACAACAAGTAGCTAAATTCCCCCAGCTATTAGAACCACCCCTAGAACTAGGGATAACATGGTCTATTGTTAAATTTTCTTCACTACCACAATATAAGCATTTAAATTCATCTCTTTTAAATATATTCTGCCTACATAAATGCACTCGTCTAAATGGAACAGAAACATATTTTAATAATCTTATTACAGTAGGTCTTTTAAATTCCTCCTTATCTGTAACTATAGGATTTCCTTTTATACATTCTAAAATTTCAGCTTTTCCCTTAAAGACTAACTTAAATCCTCTAGCTAAAGTTGTAATATTTATAGGCTGATATGTACTATTTAATACTAATACTTTCATATAACAACTATTTATTTATAAATATAAATAAGTTTCTTTAAAATTAAAAGTTTAACTTATCATTTCTACTAAAACATAAGCATTAACATACTTTCCTTCTGTTATAAATTTTATGTTTTTATTTTTATAACCTCTTTTTTTACACTGTTCTTCTAAGTGCTCATAAAGTTCATCAAAATTTTCTTCAAAATATTTAGTTTTAAATCTCTTCAAAAAAAATAATCTTTCTTCAACTGGCAAATCATTAATCCTAACTTTTCCCATAGCTTAATTAATTTATGTATAATACTTTTAATATAATATAAAATGAAAAAAAATAATATCTTTTTTTATTTTTTTATCTTTAAAAGCTCTTAATAATAAATATTAAACTATTTATTTATATGAATAAAATTAGACAAATTATTAAAGAATATATAGAGGAAGCTTTTGCTGGAGAACACTCTTTAGAAAGACTTAAAGAAAGATTTATTGACAAAAAACAATTAATTGTTGGATATGAATTAGAAAATTCTATAGGTGAATATAAAACGTTAGGCACTTACTCTTTAAGTAATGATGAAAAAGAAGAAATAATTAGAAAATATAATTTCATAGAAAATTATAAATTTTCACCAAAAGAAAGTTATGGTATCAGATTAACTTCTTTAAAGATAGACCCAAAAAAAATAAACTTCTTTTCAGAAGAAGATAAAAAAGATTCAATAAATAAAAAATTATTATTTGTAGATGAAATTACTAGTAGTAATGGAAATGAAATATATATAATAATAAGAGATAATGTTATAGCAACTATTTATTTTGCCAAAAACTACATTCCTCAAACTACAAATAAGTTAAGAGTGGATAATATTATAAAAAATGAATTATTTTTCTCTGGATTGGATAATAAAAAAGACAAAAAAGGAAGTAGAAAAAAAATTGAGTTAAACCTACCAAAAGTTATAATTGGAAACAAGGAATGGTACGTAGATGAAGTTAATGAAAAGTTAATATACTCAAAAAACATAAAAAAAGAAGTTCCTTTTGATATGTTAACAGAAAAACAATTTGAAGAATTAATAGAATTAATTTAAACTTTAAAATTGTGTTTAAAATATTTTTATTTATATTGTTTTTTATAACATTAGCATGCAACCCCAAAATAAAAGGGCCAAATTACAACATTTCAACTTCTCATAACAATACATTAAAAAATAGAAATAAAGTTGTTAAAAAAGAAGATTTAAGAATGAAAAACGCTATGATTAGGCATAGAGAAAAATATTCTAGAGGTATAAAGTTTATTAAAAGAAATAATCGTAAAAAAAAGAATAAATATATTTAACATTTTTTTAAAAAAAAAAAGCTCCCCCTCTTGGACTCGAACCAAGGACCCTTTGATTAACAGTCAAATGTTCTAACCAACTGAACTAAGGAGGAGTTTATAAATAATGTGTCGGCCTACAGATTTTAACTGCTTTTCTCTATATTGGTTGTCCCCGTTACCCTGGGCGATTACAACTTATTATTAAGAGTAGCCCTTACGTCTAAGGGTCGTGTATCACATCCACCAAACCGACAATGTGAAATACTCCATTTGAAACTTCTTATTATGCAAGTTTATTACTACATCCTCACAATTGTCATGTAGTGCTTAATCGATTGTGAGAAACTGCTATCATTCTTACCTTAGCAACTTAGGCTTTACATAAAAGAAGTTTCTGGAGACTAGTTTAATATGTGGTCCTTGATGGACTCGAACCATCGACCTACTGATTATGAGTCAGTTACTCTAACCAACTGAGTTAAAGGACCTTAAAAAGCTATCTTTTAATATAAACAATTTATTTTGACTAGTATTAAATAAATCCATTTTTTATATATCTTTTCGACCTATGTATAGGTGTGATATTAAAAGAAATTCCTCACATTAGATAACCTCACACGGATTTGTGCCCTGGTAGAGCTAATTATTTGTTTGGAACTTATCACTTTTTTTAGTACACCCACCAGGATTCAAACCTGGGACCTATTCATTAGAAGTGAATTGCTCTATTCAGCTGAGCTATGGGTGCAAATGTCACATATTGAGATTACATATGCTAGATATATCGGTTTTTTCCTTTTTCTAAAACCTGTTGGTCTTACCCACTGAAAACGTCAGTCCTTAATGTGGGGGTAGGAGGACTTTCCGCCCTGATTCCACATACCTCACTCATAACCCTACATGAGACTTTGGGGGAAGGTTTTGTTGTGGAGTTACCTACAAACTCTATGAGCACCTCTTACTCACTAGTTGAATAATAATGAATCGAACCTTAATCTTGAGTCCGTATTACCTTTTTCCGTGCCTCTTACACTATATTCAATCGTCTATTTCGAACTAGACAAGATTTAGTTAATTACTCTAAATCTTTGTAGCGTGTTGTGGATTCGAACCACCCCGTAGATGTTATGAGCGTCCCATGCAACCTTTTACACTTTCACGCAATATATTATATATTTCACTTATTTGTGATAATGAAATTAAAAACAAGTGGTACTCCCACGGGGAATCGAACCCCGCTTTTCAGGATGAAAACCTGATGTCCTAACCGATAGACGATGGGAGCTTTTAATTATCTCCATTATTTCAAAGAGCTTTTTATTATATAACGACAAATTTAATTGTTCATTACAAAAAAACAAATATTTTTTTATTTTTTTTTTTTATTTTTTTTAAGAATTATATAACAAACTTACTAAATCATTAAAAATACTACCATCTTTAACTTCTACTGTTTCCTCAAATTCTTTTCCATCTAACACTTTAGATAAAATTGAAGATTTTTGATTTAACAACTTTTCGATATCTTCATCTATAGTATCTTGACAGACCAATCTAATTATTTGTATTTTATCCGCTTTTGAAGAAGCTCTATGTATTCTATCTTCTGCTTGTTCTCTATCAGCACTAGTCCAAGGTTGGTCTATAAAAATTGAAATACTAGCAGAGGTTAAAGTTATTCCTACACCTGCCGCTCCAATTGTACCAGAAAAAACCTTTATATTTTTATCATCCATAAAAGCTTCTACTGCTTCTTCTTTTTTGTTAGCATTTATATCTCCATTAAAAACAACTGCTTTGTCTCCAAATTTGCTTACTACCTCATATGAAATACTTTTATATTGAGTAAATACTACAACTTTTTCATCTCCATCTATGATATCTTGAATAAACTCAAAAGCTTTTTTCATTTTTATTTCAGATGTAAACATTTTTAACTTTTGAATCCTAGTCAAGTGATTCATTCTATTGTCTGCATTTTTATCATCTTGACTCATTTCTTCTTTAATTCCTTTTTTTATTTTGTTATATTCAGACATTTCAGAAGAACTAAGCTCTATAGGTATTACTGTATATGTTTTTGGGGGTAAATGTTTTAATATATCTTTTTTTAATCTTCTCAAGAAGAAAGGTGAAATCTTTTCAAATAATTCATCCAAATTAGAAGCACCTGAATAATCCCATCCAAAATTATTCTTTTCTGCAGCACAATACCTCATTCCAAATGAATGAGCATTACTCCATTCTTCTGGATATAAAAAATTCAACAAAGAATAAAATTCATATGGTCTACTTTTTATTGCTGTGCCTGTCAATAATAATCTTTGAGGTATTTCTTTTAAAGTTTTCTTTGCTAATTTAGTTCTATCTGCAGAGTCGTTTTTAATGTAGTGAGCTTCATCCATTATTAATATTTCATAATCTTTTGGATTCAATTGATGACCTTCTTTGTCTGGGGTGAAGGATATATTTTTTGTAGCTCTTGAATTTACCATATTCCTAACACCACAACTTGGACAAACTTTATCTTTGTATCTTTTTTTACTATTTCTTTCACTCCAGCCACAAAATACATTTTTACATTTGTGAGACATCTCTATAGTTATATAAGTGTCTAATGAACTATAACTTATTATGTGGAACATAGATTCATCTTTTGAGTGATTTATTTTCTTTGACTTTTTTGTTGGTTTCCACTTATAAACAAACGCCTTCTCTTTAGTAAACTTAAGTATTTCACTCCTCCAATTAAGTCTTAAGTTTGCTGGACAAACTATTAGAGTCTTCTTTTTTTTCCAAGCAGCGTAAGTCATAGCAGAGGCAGTTTTTCCTACCCCTGGTTGGTCTCCAAGTAAGGCTTTTCCATTACAAGTGTCAAAAAAAACAGCAGCTTTCTTTTGGTATTCATATGGCTCTATATTCATAAAAGAAAAATCAATATGAGAAGTATCTATATTTTCAGTTTTCATAGATAAAGCTTTAAGTAAAGATTCTTGTCTCTTTTCAAACTCTTTTCTTAATTCTTCAACTTCTTCATTTGTTAAATTAGTAAACTTAAATGGAAAACCATTATCTTTTATAAAAGATACAACTTTACCTATATATCCAGAAGAAACTATTCTATACCAATTTTCATACGTACTACCGTCTGAATTTTGTATATATTCTACTTGTATTTTCCTTTGGTCTTCTGGAAAACTTTTTATGAAGTCACTCAAATTTTTTCTAAAATTATATTCTATTTTATAATTTGTTTTGAGTTTTGTAATAATAATTGTATTTGAAGTCATAATTATGCAATTTATAAATAAAAAACAAAAAAACCTAATATTTATAATAAAGATTTTTTTATAAAATAAATAAAAATGAAAATTACTAAAGAACTAATAAGACAATTAATAAGAGAATCATACGAAGAAATGACTTCTCATGTAAAAGAAAATCCTACTTCTTCAGAAAGTATTTTTGATAGTAAGCCAGGTGAAACTGTCATTTTAAATTTTGAAGGTGTGACTATTAAAATGGAAAGACAATTAGATGATTTATTTAAAATAGTTGACGCTGCTGAAAGCGAAAAGTTAAAAGATGGAGATTACATAAAAATTCAAGGTAATGATACTCTTAATCCTGGAAGGAGTTTTAAATTTATAATTTATAGAGAGACACCTTTAAAATATGAAACTAACCCTCTAGAAAGTTGGAAGATAATTAAAAACTAATTATCTATATAAAACAAAAAAAAACGCCCATTTAAGTGAGCGTTTTTTTTTGTTTTATAATTTTTGTTTTTTTATTTAATTCCTGATAATTTTTTCATTCTTTCATAACTAGAATTAATTAACTTAGCTCTATTTTTTACTAATCTAGATTCTGTTATTGACATATTTTCTTCCTCTTCTTCTTGAGAACTTTCCTCCTCTGAAGATTGTGTCATATTAATCCTTTCATCACTTAAACCTTCCACATCTGAATCTATCTCAATATCTCTTATTAATTGATTAAATTTTTCATAAAATATTTGATAAATATCTTGTAGATTTTGTAATATATTTCTATTTTTATCGTTAATAACAAAATTAGCTTCTAATATTTTTATTCCATCCACAAGAGAAAAAGACCAAGATATACTATAATCTTTCTCTAATAATATTTTACCAGAAAAAACTGCATCTTGTCCACTATATCCTTTATAAAGAGAAATATCATCAAATTTAACTGCATAATCTCCAATTTTTTCAATAAATTGTTTTTGCAATTCTTTCACTTCTGCTGTTGTAATGTTTGTTGCCATCTTAATCTTCTTTTTCTTTTTTTCCTCCGTAAAACAATATTTCATCTAACTCTTCTTCAGTTAAACCTACTTTTTTAGTTTGAATCATATTGTTGTTACTATTTTCCTCTTTAGGTTCTTCTTTAGGTTCTTCTTTAGGTTCTTTATAAACCATATCAGCAAAAACTTTAGAAACTTCTAAATCTATTAAATCTTTTAATTCTTTTTTATTCATACTAAATGCTATTTGCCCAAAAACTTTTCTTTTCCCAGAAAAACTTATACTGCTTAATCATCATATCTTTAACAATTTTTCTAACATCTTCTTTATTTAAAATGTTAGACTTTTTAAAAGCCTTTTCTAATTCAGATTGTATAATTTTTTTAATCTCAGTTTTAGATAAAGGTTTATTGTTAGATTCTGATATAACATATATATTTTCCATATTAATAAATATGAATTAAAAATTAACTATTGATTATAAGTTTCTCAACATTTCAACTAACATAGGGCAAGGGTACATATCAAATTTATCTTTTCTCACATTTGTATGAGACCATAAACCTTTTATCCTACCATTATAAGCTTCTTCATTAAAATCAAATGCTTCTTTAGGTTCTACACCATCTTTTAATAATTTAGTTAAACCTGATTTAACATCTATTTTAGGGTATATTTCTGAAACATGATTTATTAACAACCTTAAAGAATCTATCTGTTCTTTAGTGTAAGCATGCCAATATTGATGACCTCTAAATTTATAACCTAAATCACAAACCATTTCTTCAGGTACTTCAATATTTACATAATTATAAAATTTATTACCTTTCTTTGTTACGTATCCAAAATTATTAATTTCAACTCCTGCTGATTTTTTAGAAACACTAAAATTTCCAACTTTACCTAAATGCCAACCTATATAGTTATTTGGAAAACACTCTACAACTTTTCCGTTATATGTATCATCTCCATTTTTTATGCTAGTTCCACCTATACAAAATTGTGTAGCAATCCTCCCTCTAGCATCTATATTCCAACTATTAATTGTACTATAAGGGTTATTCCACCCAGCTGTATGATGTATAAAGAAACTTTCTGGTTCTATTTTACCATAATCTTTAACATATTCATCAGAGTCCAAATATGCCTTATCTATTTTTAACCCTAAACTCGTTTCATAAGAGCCTAAATAATTTAATTTATTATCTGTATCATTAGAATCATCAAAACCTTGTCTGTCTGTATCTAACTTTAGGAGTTTTTGATATGTTTTTTTACCTACAATACCATCATCTTTAAGGCTATTTTCTTTTTGAAATTTTTTAACAGCTCTTTCGGTATTTGAACCGAAAATACCATCATCTTTTAAACCTAATGCCTTTTGTATTTCTTTTACTTTTTTTCCTTTGTCACCTTTTTTTATCAACATATTATCTTAAACTTTGATTGACACCCCTTATTCCAGCTACTGATTGCATTTTTGTTTTATAACCTTCTACTAGCTTGTTATTCAAAATAATAGATGAATTATCTTTCTTAATATATTCGGATAATTCTTTAGAAAAATCATTGAAATGATTCTTTTTGAAATCTTCCATTAAATCATAATCTTTTATACTATCACTTAACTCTTTCAAAAAAGTATTGTTATCTAAACTCTCTTCTAAAACAAAAGATGCCTTTTCCATTTGTTTTTTATTTTTGTATACAGAAAAGGTTATTTTATTTTCACTTACAAATCCTTTTAAATTATATTTATCATCAAAAAAGCTATCTTTATATTTTAATTCAACAGAAATAAAAAATTTATTTTTTATTAATTCAGAATTTATATCATAATTAGTTTTCATCATTACTTATCTAAACTTAATTTATAAACTTTACCGTCTATTTTAACTTTATTTTTTGCGATAACTTCTGCTTTTTTAACATTTTTACTTTCAATAACTAATCCACCTTTAGAATCAGATAATTCCAAAATGACTTTTTTAATCATTTCTCTTGAGACTTTTTTAGCAATTTCTGTAATTTTTTCAGTTAACTCTGCATCAGTTATATTACTATCAGAATTGTAATGTAAAAATTCTTCAGATTGATAGCTATTTTCATTTACTTGACTTTTCTTCTCTGACAATCTCTGTTGTAACAATTGTCTAGTGTTTGTACTTGTAGGACCATAATTACCTATTTCACCATTTTGTGTACTTACAGCTACATTACTATCTCCATACATCATATTCTCTAACATAGAAGCTTCAGAACTTGAAGATGAAGAGTAACTTTTTAAATTAGGTACATTTTTAGCTTTTTCATTTGGATTTTTTCCAACTTTAGGAACTGGTATAGCCGATGGTGAATGTGAAACTTTTTCAGATTTATCTATAAACTGTTTAAAGTTATTTTTTAAACCTCCATTCCTAATCTGTTCCATTTTAGAGGCCATTTCTGTATTTTTAGGCGTAACAGTGGGGTTTGAAATCGGCTTTACTGGTTTAGGTATGCCCATTGAAGTAAACCTATCCATCATTTCTTTTTTAGCATCTCCTTTTTCACTCATAATCTTCTTCTTTTAAAATTGTAACATCTTTCACTATCCAGTCATAAATAGTTTTAATCTTATTATTTTGTATTAATTCTTCAAATTTTTGTATTTCTTCTTGATACATTTCAGCTCTAACAGTCAATATGTTACCAAATCTTCCATATTTTCTAAATTTTATTTTAGGATTAATATTTTCAAACATTATATCTTTAAATTCAACATAACTTTGTTGTTCTAATTCTTGGTATGTAACTGAAAAACCATAAAATTCTTCAAATTGATTCATAGAACCCATATATGATAGGTCTATTAAAACATTTTCTGTATTCTTTCTATTTGATTTCATATAAAAATATTTCTACTTTTTCATTAATCTCATCCCACCAAACATAATATTTGGGATAAATGTTATTTTCATTTATAAAAAACTTATTTATTTCTTTTTCGATTTTGACATTTTTAAATTTAGATTCTAAAATATTTTTAGCATCTATTATTTCCTTATCATCTGTTTCTATATTTAACAATTCTTGTTTTGAATTATTAAATTCTTTATTTAAAGATTTTTTAATTTCATATAAAAAGTCTTTTTGATTCTTAATTATTTGTCTCCTAGTGTGCATTATGAAAACAATTTAATAAAACAATCACAAAAGTAAAGTTTATTAATATTTATAATAAACTTTAGATTAAATAGTATGAAATTATCTGAATCATATACAAATAGAATTAAATTTTTATCTGGGATAATGTTAGAAAATGATAACCTTAACAACTATGATTATCAAGTTCGTAACATTGGTGGTGATGTTTTTTATAAAAGGAAAAAAGGAGATAAGAAATGGCAATTTATAGATGAAGTAGAATTCTATAAAAATTCCACAAAAAAGAATTTGATAACATGGGAAGATAAAGATTCTAAAAAAAATAAAACAAAAGAAGTAAAAAGTTTAGATTATAACAAAAATCCATTAGAATTTTATAAGATTTATTTTGAAAACATTTCTCCTTCTGACTTTAAAGTTGAAATTGTAGATGACTTTATTAAAATTACAAAAAAATAAGCTATGATTTTAAATGAAGAATATAAAAAAAGATTAAAAGAACTTTCTGGGATGATTGTTTGTGATAATTGTTTTCATAGTTGGGAAAAAGAGAAAGAAGATAAAAATCCATACCTTTGCCATACTTGTGGGTATGATTCTGAAAATAAAAAGTTTAATATTGAAGAGTTAAAAAAATGGATGATTGACAAGTATGGAAGTCTTGATGAAGCTTGGAGTCAAAAATATAAAAATTCAATAAATTGTAATAACCCTAAAGGGTTTAGCCAAAAAGCTCATTGTGCATCAAAAAAAAACAAAAAATCAGTAAAAGAAAATGTAGGCCCTAAATCTACAGATAATTATTCAGTATCTAATATATATATGGATATTTTTAATCAAATTTTTAATTCTGAAGATTTTAAAAAAGAATATAACCCAGAAGAAGATAGATTTTGGTTTGATTCAAACTATGATGTTAAAACTCAAAAAACTTTTTCCGACAAAGCAGATGAAACTGCAGATGAAAATGACTTAAATAAAAGTGAAGTTAAGTATTTAAGTAAAAAATTCAATAAATCAAAAAGAGATTATAATTGGAAAAATTTTCCAAACCTAAAAAACAATTCATTTTAACTATGTTTATAAATTTATAACTATTTATTTAATAGTTATTAAAAGCATAAATGAAAAAGTTTATTTCAGAAATATTAGAGGTTGAATTTAAGGAAAATATAATTCTTAAAGAGTCTAAAAATGTTATAAGTGAAAGTTTAAATTATCACCTAGAAAACAAATTAGGCATATCGAATTCAATTTATAGATACGCATCTAACAAACATTTGAAATTAATAAATGAAGTCAGAGAACTTTATAATTCTAATTCAGTTTTATTGTGCGAAAAAGATGAAGAGTTAATAAAAAGTGACGCAGGTTACTTTGGCATATTTGAGGGGGAAAAAGTGGTGTTAGATTTACCATTTGAAGAATATGAAGAAAATTTAGAAGAGGGTAAAAAAAATAATAAAAACATAAAGTTAAACAAACCAAAAAGAGGTGGTTCAAAAAAATTTTATGTTTATGTTAGAAATCCTAAAACTAAAAAGATTCAAAAAGTTTCATTTGGTGCAAAAGAAGGTGGAGGCAAACTAGCAGTAAAACTTCGAGACCCAGAAGCAAGAAAAAGATTTGCTGATAGACATAATTGTGAACAAAAAAATGACAAAACTACACCAGGATATTGGTCTTGTAGATTGCCTAGATATGCAAAAATGTTAGGTTTAAGTGGAAGTGGAAAATGGTGGTAAAAAATAATTAAAAAAAATTATGAATTCAGAAGAAAATAAATTTCCTTTTAAAGAACAAAAAGATGGAAAGTTTGTAATTAGAACATTCTCAAAAGAATTAAAAAATGAAGAATTAGTTTGGCATAGAGATGCTGAAGATAGAATAATAATACCTTTACATGAAAGTGATTGGAAAATACAATTAGATGATGAACTTCCTAAGAATTTAAATATTAATGAACCTATATTAATTGAGTCAGAACAATTTCATAGACTAATTAAGGGTGATGGGAATTTAGAAATTAAAATTTATAAATTGAACTTAAATAAAGTTGATAATTTAAAAGAAATCATATCTGATAGTTTACAGATTTCTTTAGAAGAAAGAGGAAAAGATTCCAGAACAAAAAAGGGAATAAAAGTACCAGGTAAATATCTAACTTCTAAATCTTCTAAAAAAAGAGCTCAAATGAAAAAAGAAATTGACAAGTTTGCAAAAAAACATCATTCAAACCCAAAAGCATATACAAAACAATGGGAGGCAGATAAAGGAGAAAAAACCAAAACAAGTTCATCAACTAAAGCATACCATAAAATGTATGGTGAAAATGTTGAAATTTTAAATGATAAAAAAGATAAAATAAAAGAAAGACTAAAACAATCTTTTAACAAATTTAAAGAAATAGCATTAAGAGAAAAAGATGAAACTAAAGAAGCTTTTAAAATTTGTAAAAAAATATTATCAAAACAAGAAGTTTCTGAAAAGGAAATAAAATTTCTAAAAGAACAAGCAAAAGATATAGCAAAAATAGTTGCAATTATGGCTATGGGTTCAATATCTATGTTAATACCTATAACTTTAGAAAAAATATTAAATAAAAAATACGGAATTTCAATAATGCCTAGTAGTCATAATAAAATTGATGAATCTAAGAGTGTTTCAAGTAACACAAAAAAAGCTTTAGAAAACAAATCAGAAAAAACAGGTATACCATATTATATTTTAAAACAAGTTCATGATAAAGGTATGGCTGCTTGGAGAACTGGTCATAGGTCTGGAGTTTCTCAAAACCAATGGGCTATGGGAAGAGTTAATAGCTTTATAACAGGTAAAGGAAAAGCTAGACAATCTGATGAGAGTTTGTGGAAAAAAGCTCAAGAATCACTAAATAAAAAGAAAAAAAAGAAGTAAACCTATTTAATTATTATGAATATAAGAAATATAATTAGAGAGACTTTTAGTGTTTTATTTGAAGAAGAATATTTTTCAAATAAACTTTCAGATGATATAAAAGAAAATTCTGCGGAATACATAGGAAGACAAGTTACTTGGTATGGAGATTCTTATCAAATGATTGTTGTAAATAAAAATCAAGTTGAAGGAATGTGGGGGAATATATATGATTCTGATAAAATGGATTTTTTAACTAACTTAATTAAGAACAGTGAAGAAAATGTAGAAATAGAATGTTCTTATGCTTATGGGAATGTAGTAAACTTTCAAGAAATAAAAGAACATCAAATAGCTAGTTTTAATAATAGATTTGAGGTAGATTATGATGGTGTTAAAGAGCCTTATAGTGTAGGGGATAGTGACTTAGATGAATATATAGGGAATGAAACATATATCCCAGATGAAAATTACACAAGTTTAACTGAAGTAGATGATTTTTTTATTGAAAACAAATTTAGCTTAATAGAAAATATTAAATCTTTAGAACAATTAAAAAAAGAGTTTTATGATTTAGAAAGAGATTCTGATGGTGAAGATTTTAAAGAGGAGGAAGATTATAATACATTTAATGAATTTATAGATATTGAAACCAAAATTAAAAAAGCTATCGAAAATCAAGATGGAGATTTAGGTTCATTTACAGTTCAACTTAGAGATGGTCACCATAGAATTATGTCTGCAATAGCTGCTGGTGAAGAAAAGGTATGTGTAAATTTAGTTAAAGAAGATATAGAAAAATATAAAGGTTATTATACTAAGGTTGATACTAGTTATACAAATGAAAGCACTTTAAAAGAATCTAATTTAGAAAGTTTTTATAAAGAGCAAAACATAAACCCAGATGATTTATCTTTTGTTGGTTCTGGTGACTTTGGAAATGCTTATATAATAGATGAAAGTAGAGTTTTAAAAATAACATCATCTAAAAGCGAGTTTGAGTTAGCAAAAAAATTAGTTAACAAAAACATACCAGCCCTAAAAGGATTTGTTGATTTTTATTTTGCGGATGTAATAGATGGTAAGTGTTATATTATAATGGAAAGACTGGAGGAGGATTATAGTATAGAAGATATGTTTTACCAACTTGAAGACTTATTAAGCGAACAAGGTTTACCTATTCAATATTTAGATAATTTGGATACTTCTGAATTAGATTTAGATGAAGAAATGATTAAATTTATTGATGATATTGATGACATAAATAGAGCATATAGATATTTAGGCATTGAAGCAAGCGATATAAAACCTGATAATTTAGGGGTTGATAGTGAAGGGAAAATTAAAGCATTTGATATTGATGATAAATCTATAAATGAAAATGATTTAATGAAAGAGGTTACTGAAAACGAAAGTTTTATTGTTTATCATGGTTCTCCACATAAAATTAAAAAATTTACAGATGAATTTGTTGGTGCAGAAGAAGCAACAGACCAAGAAGGTCCTGGGGTTTATTTTACAACTTCATACGAAGAAGCTTTAGGTTATGCTGATGGAGGTTATGTTTATGAAGTTAGGGTTTCACCAAAAATTTTATTTGATGAATCTGAGGAAAAAGATATTAATAGAGATTTATTAATTCAATTAGTTAAAATGTCACCAAGACTAGAAATAACTACTAGTAACTGGTCTCCAAATATTGAAACTGGAATTGAAATGATGGTTGATTCAGCTTATGAATATAATGACAATGAAAAAGATGTGTTACTTCAAATATGGATTGAAGCTTATAGGTATGATAGTGTTGAATTTGTAAGAAATTGTGTTAAATTGGGAATTGATGGAGTCATTGTAAATAGAGAAAACTCTAAACATATTATAATATACAACCCTAACGTAATAGAATTAAGAGAAATTGAAGATATTAAAAAAAATCAATTATCAGAAATTAGAAAATTAATAAGGGGAGAATTACAAAGTGTACTTTCTAATAATGAAAAAATTTTAACAGAATCTTCTAACCCTTTTTCAGCTAGTAACACAAGAGTTCCATTTAATTTAGATTTAATGACTCAAGCAATAACACAAGGTAGAGAAGTTGGAATTTTATACAAAGGTGATGAAATGAAAGCTCCTTCAGGTAAATATAGATTGATTTATCCTGTAGCTATGGGAATTTCAAGAGCTGGTAATCGTGTCATAAGAGCTGTACACACAATAGGTCAATCAGAATCTGAAGCTAAAAGCACCAACATTCGTAGCGCAGAAGCTAAGAATGTTTGGCGACTTTTTAAAGCTGATAACATTAGAGGAATGTGGTTTACTGGAAATTTCTTCAATTTTAATCCAGATAAATACAACCCTAATGATAAAGGAATGAATACAGTAGAAGTAAATTTTGACTTGTCAAAAGCAAAAAAATACCAAGATGAATTAATTCAAAAACAAAAAGAAGAAGGTGATTTTAAATCTAAAGTCAGAAGATTTAGAGAATCTGGTGCTAGAGACTTAGAACAACCTTATGATAATCCAGAAACAAACGATTAATGGACTAATTCTTTTACTTTATTAACTTCACCTTTATTACTTGAATGACTTAAATCAAAAACTGAAATACCAGCTTTCGGATTATCTTTCATTTGTTCATCAGTTAACATTCTTCTATCCTTTGAAACTTGTATTATATTATCAACGAAATCTTTAATTTCATTTTTGTGAGTAATAATCCATATGTTTTTATATTTATCTTTTAAGTAATAAAAAACAGATTGCATAGCAATAGTTAAATCATCATCTAAAGAACCAAAACCTTCATCAATAATACATAAAGATGGTTTAGTTAAAGAACTTACAAAATGCAATGAATCCCTTATAGCAACACTACCAATAAACTTTTGTGCACCAGAAGCCATAGACATTGGAAGACCATCTCTTTCCAAAGAGTTGAAATAGAAAAATTCTTTAATGTCTCCATTACTCTTTATAGTTAATTCTACTTTAAAATCTACTAAATTTTTCAAAATAGAATTTATTTTATAATTTATAACAGGAAGTTTTTTCTTAATAATTCTAGCAGGTATACCATCTCTATGTACTGCTTGTAAATATATAGCGTATTTACTAAATGAAGATTCAGCTTTTTTGATAACTTCTAACTTTTCTTCTAAATTTTCTATATTATTTTCTGATATTCTAATTTCTGATTTAATAGAAGTTAATTTATCGTTCAATTGATTAATTATTAATTTTAAAGACTTCTTTTCATCTTCATAAAGTTTTATTTTTAAATTTATATCTTTATTACTTTCAATTGAATTTTTATTTGTCTCTAAAATGGAAATATCTTTTTCTACACTTTCTAATTCTTTATTTAATGATAAGTTTTCATTTTTTAAATTTTCTAATTCCTTACTTTTCGATTCAACTAAATTATTATGCTTCTTTATATCATCTATTTTCATAGAAGTTTCCAAAGATTCTTTAAGGTTATCAATTTTTATTTTCCTTTCTTTTAGTGAGTTTTTTATTGAACCTAATTTATTTTGTTTTTTATCAAAAGTTATATTGTGAGAAACTATATCTTCAGCATTTTTTAATTCAATATTCTTGTTTTTTAAAGAGATTTCCCCTCTTTCAATATCTGAAGTGCATTTTTTTTCTAATTCTAAATCAGCTTTTTGTTCTACATTTCCACAAGTAGGACATTTTTTACCTTTAGATATTTCTAACTTATCTCTTAATTTAGACAAGGCAGATTCTATTTCTAATATTTTAGAATTTAAAGGTTTTACATCTATCTCTTTTTGTTTAGGATTCTCTTCAACCCAACTCATTATAGAATTATATTCTTTTTTTTCTGTTTCAAAAAATGACCTTTCTTCTTTTAATTTTCTTTCAATTTCACTAACCGTAAGAACATTATCTTGAGGGATTTCTTTCTTATAATTAATAGACAACCAATCTGTCAAATCCTTTTGAGAACTATTATTGTTATCTATTTTTTCTTTTGTTTTTTCTATAATTTTATTTGCTGAATCTACATCTTTATATTTTGTTTCTTCTACTTTTATTAAAGTTTTTGTTAACTCTAATATTTCACCTTCTTGATTTTCAACTAATTTTTCAGTATCTAACTTTTCATCTTGATATTGTTTTAGTGAAGTTTTGTTACTTTTAATTGATTCTTTTTCTTTTTCTATAGATTCTTGATGTTCTTTAGAGCTTCCTAAAAATTTCTGCTTTGCTTTTATGTCGTTAAAAGTCTTTTTAGCAAATTCGTACCTATCCCTAAAAATTTCAAGCCCTAAATATTTGTTGATTAAATCATTTTTAGGTTGTTGACTCATATCTAAAAAGTTACCCTCACCCCCTTGAGCTTGTAAAACAATTTTAGTGAAGTCATCAAATGTACCTATAGAATCAATTATAATATTATTTCTTTCTTTTTTTTCTGTTGCAGCTTTTTCGGAATCTATAGAAACCCACTTCTCTTTACCTTCCTCATCAGTTTTTAAAACTTTATATTCAACCCCATATGAAACATCATAAGTGCCATCTTTTTTAGTTTTAACTTTTACAGTTCTTTCAATATAGTACTTTTGAGAATCTATAGTTAAATAAATTCTACCACCAGCTTTATCATCTTTGGTGTACATATTAGTTAATCTATATGGTTCTCCACCGCCTAATATTTTTCTGTAAGCAATCCAAACTAAAGCTCTAATGATGTTTGTTTTACCACTAAAGTTTTTACCGAAAATACCAGTTACACTAGTCATTTTATTGAAATCAAATGTAGTTTTCTCTGAAGGGAAACCAAATAAATTCCATACTTCTAAACTATCTAAAAACCATTTTTTACCTTTAGTTATTAAATAATTTAATTCTTCATCTATTTTTCTTGATAACTCTAAAACTTCTTCTTCATTATCATATTCACTATTTTCAACAAATTCTTTTAATAAATCTTCAAATTCATCTGTATTCGAATAATCAATGTCATCATCAATAGATAATTCGTCAATCTCATCTTCTTTACTTATATATTTACAATCAATATTGATAATTTCACAACCATATTTGTTTTTAATAAACTTTTCTATTTGCTTTTCTTTTTCAACAGAATAATTTTCTTCATATTCCTCCCATACAATAGAAACTTTTGTTTTTTTAGGATTATTAGATAATTTTAAATCTTCTAACCTTTCTTCAAACAATTCTCCTTTTGAAATGTGTAAACTAGAAAATCCATAGTTATTAGGTATAAATTTTCTTTCAAACTTTTTAGTTTCTAAATTCCAAATAATATAACCTTTATCAATACTTTCACCATAATCTTGCTGTATTAAAGACCCAGGATAAGCTACATTTTCAATAGAAGAATCTTTTAAAGAAAAAGCTTGGTGTTCATGAATATCTCCTAACATGACTATATCGAAGTTATTAAAGCTACTTAACTTCATCATATATTCATTAGAATGTAACTCATAACCATTATTTCCTCTAGAGCCATAAATGGGCCCATGATACATAGCAATATAAGTTTTGTTTTTATCCTTCTTACTTAGAGTTAATATTTCATCATCCAGACAAGAATAAATACCGTAAACAATATCATCTTCAATATTGTAAAAACCACTATGTAAAAAAAAGAAAATACCATTTCCTTCACCTACGTGTATAGGTAAGTCTTTTGCATCTTTTTCTACAATATAACCGCCATTAACTAAATCAATTATTGGTTCAATTGCATTACCTTGGTCTAAAGATTGTAGATTTAAATCATGATTACCTAAAATTAAATCAACTGGTGCTATTTTAGACAATTCTTTTAAAAACCAACCAGCTAACTGTACAGCTTTTGGAGAAAGAGTTATTTTAATATGAAATAAATCTCCAGTTAAAGCTATCCTTCTAGGCTTTTGTTTTTTTAAATCTTTTATAGTTTCTTCAAAAACTTCTCTATATTCTTGATGCCTACTTCCGTATCTAATATGAATATCAGATAAATGTGCTATTGAATTTTTAATTGTAACTTTACTCATTATATTAATTATTTAAAGATTTGTTTTTTTTAATATTTGCCATTCTTGTCTTACTTTATTTACATCAACTATTTCATTATCTTGTTTATTAAAATTAATAGAAAATTCATGGAATATTTTTTGAAAATTTTCATCTCTAGACATTTTCAATAAATTTATTGTAGCATTTTTACCATATTTTTTAAGATAATTATCAATGTCATCTGGAATTTCAACAAAATATACTTTTAATCCATATGAAGTTAGTTTATTATAAATTTGAATACTATCAACTAATGCGTCTTCATCTAAACATAGAACAACTCTAGTGTTGTGTTCTACAAATTTTTTAATTATTACATTTGCAGGTTCCTTACCTAACATAGGAAGTGCATTATAAATTGAAGCCATATCAAAAACTCCTTCGACTAAAAAAACAGGTATATCAAAATTAATATTTTTAGAATTAAAAATAATATCAACTCTTGCCACTTCTTCTTTTGGTGGTCCCATATAATTTGGTTTAACTAAACCATAATAAGACCTTCCTACATAATAATTAACTTGACCACGTTCATTATAAGAGGGGAATATAATTCTATATTTTCTATCTCCTAAATTTTCAGTATATCCTATATTGTATTTTTTAATCTTATCCCAAGTCCAACCTCTTTCAGAAAGCATATATTTAACTGCTGACTTATAATATTTAGAATTACTCTTTTTGGACAAATATTTAAAACCTTCTGGTAAAGAACAAGTTACTAAATCGCTATACTCTTCTGGTTTTTGTTTTTTCTGGAAAGATTTTGTTGTTGGTAAAACTAAATTTAATCTTCTTAAATCTTCCTGATTGCCATAATCTGAAATCAACTTAGAGACATGACCTTTATATCTACATTTCCAACAGTGAAATATATTACTCTTGGAGTTATAAGCAAGATTGTATTTATCTTCATCATTTATACAAACTTTAGTCTTGCAATTAAATTCATATTCTTTAAGTTCTCCATCTCTTTTAGGAGAACCTAAAATTCTTTCTAAAATATTCAGTACAACTTGCTTATTGTTTTCCATAGATATGTTTGTGGAAACAAATATAGTGTAAAATTATTTTTAAAACAATTTTATTTTATTTCTTTTTCTTTATTGAGATTTTTATTAGTTATATTTCTAGTTACAATATCAGCATAACCCACAACATAAGCATCAGACATATCAAAATTTTCATCCATAAGCTTGTGAGTTTTTTTTGAGTATTTCCAATTTATTTGAGGTTCTTTTTCTACAACTTTTTCCCAAATTAAATATTTTTTATTGGTAGCACTTTTTGGAATAACTAAACTAGGAAATGCAGTTTTTCTAGCAGTGTTAACATTATAATATCTAGGTTCTATTTTAAATTTTCTATACAAATAAGAACTAATAAATGCATTCATAGTAGTAAGTTTTTGTATAGTTTCTGCATTTGAAAACTTTCCTTTAAAAGCTTTTAAAGGTTCTTCTATTGATATGTGTTCTAATTTATTTTCTCCATTTTCTAAATTTATAGCTAAACTTAATTGTTCAAAATGTTCAACAAAATCATCTAACCTTTGAAACAGATTTGTTTTAGGTTTGAATTTTATATATTCTAAATTACAAAGTTTATCATTTTTATCAAATAAAGCTATGCCAATTACAGTTGTAGATATATCTAGTCCTAAAGTCATTTTTTCGTATTTTTAATATGAGTTTTGCAAATATAAACTCAAAGTATAATATATGTTTTTTAATTAAAAAATAAATAGTAATTTCAAAAAAAAAAAGCCTTCTATAAAGAAGGCTTGTATATTTTTTTGTTATTATTCTACATTTCTAAATTAATCTCAAAAGTAACTGCATTTACATAAGTTTTCAAAACAGGTTCACTCATTTTCGCTACTGCAATTAATTCTCCAAATGCATTATATAAACCGACTTCAGTTATATATATATCATCATAATTAACTATTGGAGTTGCACTATTTAATTGAGATATAGCTTTTTCTTTATCCCAAGTTGGGTTATTTGATATAAAAAACTCTTGAGGCATAGCTATACAAACAGAAGTCATCTTAAAAGAAGTGTCTACATCTTGATAAGAAAGTATAGCTCCTTCTAAAGAATTATTAGAAAGACTATTACCAGTGAAATAAATATTTGTTTTATCATCAACATCAATACCAGTATAAGGTGAACCACTTTCTGTAAAACCTGAACTCCAAGGAATGTTGTTTACAATTTGAGGATGAGTTATAACAACGTAACCTTTATCTAATACTGCAAACCCACATGGTACATCGTAATTATAACCATCTCTACCATCTGGATAACCAGCAGTAACTGAAACTGCATAATTACCATTTGTTCTTTGGTCAGTATTATAAAAATCTTTTACTTCTGAATAAGAAGTTGCACCTGGTCTATCTTTATATTCTCCAGTTGGATTCCAAGAAGTAGAAGAAGAATTATCTATAGCATCTCCCAATTCATTTCTAGTTTTACCTGAATAAGGTTTATTTATATCATCTGAAAATAAAAATACAATATTATCCCCTAATAAAACATTAGATTCTCTCTTTAAAGGTTTTGTAGCTGTGTATGTACTTGAATACAAAGTGACACCAGAAAGCTCACCAGGAGTAGTACTACCTGTAACTGGAACTGTCATTTCAATTGTTCTACCATCTATAAATTCACTATAACTATCTGCAGGTATAGGAACAATTACTGCTTGGTCTACATTTAATTGCTGTAATTCAGGAAATACTTCTGAAACTCTACTTGTTGTAGGAAACTTACTTTCTTTATAAGGCAAATTGAATGATGTAAAATAATTACCTTTATTATTTGTTAAGCTTGTTCTATCGCAAAGAGTAAATTTTAAATTTTCTTCAAAGACACTTTTGATTCTTGAACTTTCTCTTTGTAAAGCCACATATGAATCTACCTTTTTTGTAAATCTTGAATCTGCAATCATTTTATTTTTTTATTTATTTGTTTGTTTATCTAGTTAAAATATTATCAGCAGCACCAATAGATTGAGGTGCTATTATTTTTCTTGTATATTTAAATTCTAATTTAAATTCACCAATATCACCAGCACCTACTAAATCATTAGATGGATTTCCGTAAAACTGAAAATCTATTGTTTTACTTCTTGTTGAACCAGTAGGACTCAATACTTGTCTGCCTTCTTTAGTTGTATCTACCCACTTTATAAGTGCTTGCCTTAACCCTTCATCAAATTGGTCCATTACTTGCCAATCATTATAAGAAATTTCCATATTTCCTTCATCAATAACATCTTGTAAAGGAGTTTTGCTTTGTGTTGAAGTTGTTGCAACTTGTGGACCTAACCTTCTAGTTAAAGGTGTTTTAACAAAGTCTGTTGCGGTTTTTCTTGCTGGGCTTATATTATTTTTGTTCATAATTTATTATTTATAATTTTGTTCCAAAACTTTGAGGAGTTTTGATAGAAGAAGCTTTTTGAAAAGCTTTTTTAGTTGTTTTAAGGATGTTTGATTTTTCAAATTGAATTGTACAAACATTATTGTCATCTTCTATTGTAGGATATAGTATTCTTATTCTATAACCTGGTGTAGTTTCTGTAGCTTCTTTCAAATTAATAATCAATTCATTGTCTTTAACTTGATTTTCTCCAAAATTCTTTGGAAGTAATTCATAAGTAGATTCTAGAGTAGGCTCTTCATCTAAAAGAGTTAATAATTCTTGAGTGAATACTGTTGGTATCTTACTTAAATCTTTATTTAAATCAACTGTAATATCTCCTTGACTAGTTGTATATTCTAAACTTTCATCTCCATCTCCTAAAACAGATTCATTTGGAGAAATTAAATATTTTAAAGCTCTTCCTTTTGCTCCAGTTATATTTCCTTCATTTTCTCCTGATAAATCTGGCACTTGTCCTGATTCTAAATTATAAGGAATTTTATAATTTACGTCAGCATCTCCCAAAGAGAATCTTTCTATTTTTAATCTATCTATTTTTGTACCATCTGAAAGTTCGACAAACCTAGGATGATTGTTATCTTGAAATAAATATTGCCTTCCTATCTCTGTTAAATAAGCTGTGGCGTAAACTGTATCTGCTGATGCTATTGCTCCCATATATTTTTATTTTATTTTTTTTAAAAGTCTATTTGTAATTGAAATGTTAAAAATCTTCCTTCATTTTTTTTGATTGGATATGTAGGTTTTCCTACAGCTACTAAATTACCTTCTCCATCTAATATTCCAACTTCTGTTATGTATGTATCACTATCTAAAGTATCATCAAAAGAACCATTTATAGAACTATTGAAAGAATCGTTTTTTGCAAAAGTAGTAATAACTGTTTTGTAAGTAGTTGCCATTATGTCTGATTTTAAATTACCAAACAAAAAGGATTCATCTCCAAATGTGAGACCAGTTGTAGAGTGGTCAGAATTATCAGTGAAAATATTATCTAAAACATAAGTTGTACCACTATCATAATCTTCTTGAGAAATAATAAATTGAAATGCGTTTAAATCTCTAGCATCTATTGTATTATCAGAAGTGCTACCTGTATAAATACCATTACCAACTCCATTTGAAATAAGTTTCCAACTATTCGAATTCACATCTTCAATAGTTGCTACCGCATTTGGGTCATCTACTTCTGCCACTAAAAGTTGTACTTTATTAGCATTCCATCCAGTACCTGAATAAGAAGAAGAAGATAACATATCTTGACTATTTCTAAGATAAGGAAAAGTGTTTGTTGGAAAAGTAGCAGATAAATATTGATAATTACCTGAATCATCAACTTGTCCATTTAATTTTTGAATATATCCACAATGTAATGATTTTGGATATCCAAAAGTAGTGTCTGGGGAAGTTGCTGAAAATGTTGATTCACTCTCCGTTAAATAAGTTACAAAATAAGTTTTTCCAGATTTAACTAAACCAGTAGCTTGAGAAGTAGTTAAGGGATATTTAGGAACTCCTATAGTTGAAATATTCAATGGAGGTATTGTGTAATTTCTATTAGACTTATAAGTTAATGAATTAAGTAACTCTGGGTCTGTTATGACTGCTATTTTTAATTTGTGATAAACTCTACCAACCACATTAGATGAACTAGTTACTCCATCCTTTAAATTTCTATAAGTTGTATTGCTAAAATCATCAATTTCAGTATCTCCATCTATATCATATAAAGTAAGACCATAAGAAAGAGTTTTTCCATTATCTCCTGATATATTATGCCACATAACATTAGGCAAATCAATTCTAACTGTTTTCTCTAAAAGTTGTTCAGCATAAGTATTACCTGTAAATTCATTTGTGTAATGTAAAATACCAACAGCTTGAGTATCTCCTGTAAAACCAAGATATTGTTTAGTTCCATTATATTCTATAGAACCATAAGAAGTATAACCGCTAACAACATTTAAAGGTCTACCAACAACTGATTGAGTCCTTACTATATTCATATTCCATAAAGAAGGGTTTACAGTTGTTCCAGTTCCGTAATAATTTTCTCCTCCATTAAATGGATAAAAGTATGCATTAATTATTTGTGAAGTAGAAACCACCCCCCCAAAATCTGGTATTGGTCTATCTAAACTAATGTCAGTACTTCCATTTGTACTAGTCACTCTATACCATAAACCAACTGTTGGATTAACTGTATCTATTATATTACCAGAATATGTTTTACCACTATTTTGTATTGGCTCCCAAGGAATATAAACCAAATCTCCTGCATTCGGATAATAATCACTAGGTGACAGATTATCTAAAGTAACTGTATAACCTCCATCAATTGGAGAGGTTGCATAAGTTATAGTGTTTGACCCCAACAACTTAGAAGTGTCTACAGCTGTAGTTGCAGTTAAACTTGTCGTTCCAGTAAAAAAACCATAACTTTCAGTAGCTCCTGTTGAAAATTGTTTAGATGAAACTAATTGATTTCCCTCTAAAGTTATAGGCTGTGAACCATCAAAATTAGTTGAAATAATAGGATTATCATCTAAAGGAGATAAGATTCTATTATTAGAAATGTCATATCTCATAGGATTTCCTCTATCAATAGAATAATCAACTTCTCTATCAGATAAAACAGCACTAACAAAAGTTAAGTTACCCAAAGACAATTGTCTTCTCCCAACATCAGTTAATTTGACGTTTATAAAAGTTTTAGGTTCATTTAAAATATATCCCATTTTCTATTTACTCTTTTTAGGAATTTTTTATAATATAACTTTAAAAGTTTTAAAGTAAACTTTTATTTGTTTACTTTAAAAAAATATTTCTTTCCTATAGAAATAAATATAGTATTAAAAAAAAATAAAATTTATTTATATAAGTTTTTTTATAACTAAATATTTATCATTAAAGTATTTTAAATGACATCAATAGATAGCGGAACAACTTTAGACATCAGACCTACGCCAGGTAGAGATACGAGATTTGCAGCAACAGGCTCTGAATCTACTTTTACTTTTGGTACTTTTAGATTAGAAAATAATACAGTAAATCCTTTTATAGATAATATTAGTGGGTCTACTCTTTCTTATGGTTCTTATGCAACTTTAGAAAATACAAAAACAGCTGATTTTGATATTATTAAAGTAATAACAACAAAATCAAATGAATTAAATTTAAAGCCAGAGGACGCTACAAGTTATGCTTATTTCGGTTCTTTTTATACTAAAGTAGCTAATGCAATAAATAATATAATAGACACGTTCCCTTATGCTTTTCTTTCAAAATCTATTAATAGTGGAGTGACTATTTATGATTATTCTCATGATGTTATACAAAATACTTCAACATTTAAAATAGCTTTTTCATCAATAACTAATCAAGGTGACATTTTATATGTTTCTGGTAGGTCTGAACAATCAGAATCACAAATAGATTTATTTAATGAAACTAGTTCTTTTGCTATACAGTTAAGTGGAGATTCTCAAAATCTTGGTACTGGTAATACATTTATGAACGAAATTCATAAAATAACTTCTTATAGTTATTCTTTGAATCAATATTTGCAATTTACAATAGATGGTATTTTATTACCTCAAGAGTCTGTTAGTTTAAGTAGTTTTAATTATCCTTTATATATAAGACCTACTAGAGAAAGAGTGGGTCAATTTAAAAGAACTTTACCAAATCTGGAGAGGCAAATTATTTATGATGGTACTTTTTTAGTTCCGAATAGCGAAATAGGCACTTATGAAAGAAAAATATTTGAATGGCCAAAGACGATTGATGGTTTTGCTCCTGATAGTTATGGAAACTCTTTTGATTCTTATGTAGAAAATATATTAGAAGTTGCAAGATATATAGATGAAGAGAAAACTAACATAATGCTAAGAACTATGCTTCCTGAGAATTTTATAGATTTAGATTCTCAAGATAAAGCCTATAGAAAATTAACAACTGTATATGCTGAGCAATTTGATTCAATTAAACAATATATAGACGGTATTGCTTATGCTCATTCTGTTAGCTATGATGGTTCTGAAAGTGTACCAAATAAATTTTTAGTACGACTAGCTAATATGTTAGGGGCTAAATTGCCGAATGCCTTTAATTCAGAAAATGTAATAGATTATCTAGCAGGAGAATTTGATTCATCTAATAAATCATTCGAAGAATATAACTTAGAATTGTGGAGAAGAATTATGGTAAACATAGTTTGGCTCTATAAAAAAAGAGGTACTAGAGATGCTATAAGTTTTATTTTTAAATTAATAGGTGCGCCTAAATGTCTTTTTAATTTAGAAGAATTTGTTTATGATGTTAAAAAGGTAACAAGAAGTCTTGATTTAAATATAGGAGAAACTGATGTATTTGACCCAAATACTTTTACTATAGAAAATAGTAATGAACCAGAATCTTTTATACCAGCTAACCTTTTTGATGAAATTAGTTCAAGAGATTTAAATGATGCTCTTGCATTTGATGAAAATGGTAATATCATAAATAATGATGGTTATCCAGATGTAAATTCTCAAATTTTTCAAATTGGAGGTCTAGGTAGAGGTAATGGTCAAAGCTTTATAGATGGGTTAGGTACAGAGTATGACCCTTTAAAAAGAGTTGATAACTTAAAGACTAAAACAGGAAATACTAGAAGTATTGTAAATTCCAAAGAAATAAATGTAGACTTAAGACCATCTAGAGCTATCGAGTGTGATGTTATGGATTGGTATGAGTTAGGGTATGGTTGGTGGAATTGGGGTTCAACTTCTTATTATTTCTCAGGATTAACTGTACCTTTTGATTGGCAAGTTGAAGATGTAAATACTATTGTTCCAAATAATATGTCAGGAATAACCATATATGAATGGTTAGATTATATTTACAAAAACAATGTAGACCCAAGAAATAGAAAAACAAAAGATTGGCAAAATGGAACCACAGGTACCTATAAAGATTTGAAAAAAATATACATAACTTATATGTTATGGACTAATAATCAAAATTCAAATAGGTTAACATTTAAGAAGTTAGATAAATTTTTAAGTTTATTAGAAAGAAACTTTCAAGATTTAGTACCTTTTTTAGTTCCTTCCACTAGCATAATATCGACATATGGAACAACATATGGAAATACTGAATTTAATAGACATAGATTTATTTATAAACCAGGTATAAATGATGGTTCAGAGTTTAAAGTTGATTTACCTTTAGTTCTTGAGCCTACAGTGCAGACTTCTGATTTTACTGTTAGTATTTCTAATAATTTTGACCCTTCTATAAATTCAAACAATTTTACAGCAAATATTTCAAATAAACCAGAGGTAAATATTGACATTTCTGATTTTAGAGTTACATTGTCTGAGAAGGTTAATCCAAGTACAAACTTAATTAATTCAAACACAAAAGTATATGAAGAAGAAATTAAACAAGTGCAATATCAACAAGTTGTTAGAAATTTAACTCCAATAATTTATCCAGATTAATATGTCATTAAATAAACAAATAGTATCTAGAACAATTGGTGAAAATGATGGTATTTCTCAAGTTTTTATTCAAAATCATATACCTTATATTTATGAACCTATCTTAGAGCCAAAAACTTTCCCAGTACCACTTTTTAGTTTACAGGGTGCAACATTTGATTTTTACAATCAAGTCATAGATGGGATTTCAGTTAATATAAACAATCAAAAACAAATATTTTATACTTATACTGCAAACACATCATCATTTAGTGCTATTACGAAAACTATATATGATATTTATAAGTTAGATTTCCCTACATACAATACAGTTTTTAACAACTTTGATATAGAAGGAGATGAGATTTTACCAGATTCTGCAACTACAATAGGAGCAACCGCAGAAACAATAACAACAGATACTATTTCTGAAATATTAGAAAACCCTTTAATTACACTATATGATACTGGTTCAACTGTAACTTTACCAAATTATACGTTAGATTTACCGTTTATAATAAAACCAGAAAATCAATTTGCACAACCACTCTTAGAAGATAAAGCTCAATATTTCATAGATACAAGATATGAATTTCCTTTAGAAAGAGATAAGAGTTTGGGAGGATATCAAATTTTAAGTGGTGGAGTTGCAACAAATATAACCTTATCAGGTTTAAGTGACAGTGGAGACTTTTTAGTAGAAACAAGTAGGAACGCAGAAACAATAAATAAAGGAAAATTTTCTGGAATAACTTCACATGGTGCTCTTTTTACTTATTTTGTTGCTCCTCAAAAACCTAATATAGATGTTATAAGCGACCAACCTAGTGTTGTAGGTACTTTAGATACATTTTCTCCAATATTCAGTTTTAATAACGTTTCTGATGGAGATTATTATAGGTTACAAGTAACTTATGATGTTAATGATACAGCATTTACTGGTGGGACAATTTTTAGAATTCCAAAACAAGAAGGAGTACCTGATTTTATTAGAACTTATTCTACACCACTTTCTCCAGATACTTTCTTCTTATACAGAATAGGTAATACTAAAGAAATTACTAACATTTTTGGAGTAAAACAAAATGTTACCACTTGGGGAAGAAGTGAACAAGCTCTTACTGCTTCAGCTGGAATATTTAATATTTCTGGTGGAATTTATCAAGATTATGCTCCTGGTGACCCTTCAGGATTAGTTGGAAGTCCGATTACTGGTGCTACTGTTATTTTTATTGTAGTTAGTGCTAACGCAGATGTAGAATTAGGAGTTGATGCACCTTATGAAAATGTAATTGCAGATGAAATTAATCAAGCTCTTGGTGGTGGTGCTGGTACTTTATTTTCAGCAACAACAGATGTGAATGGCTCTTATACAATTAATAATGTACAAGGTGGTAATTTAGCAGTAGTAATAACTCATCCTTATTATCAAACATATACTGGAACTTATATGAATAAAGCTACTGCATCAGGGGTAGATTATGCATTGAATTTATATTGGGGTAATACGGGTACTACATTTGGAAATGTTGGTAGTCAAATATTTATTTAAAATTTAAAATATGTCAAATATAATAAACACAGGAGATACATTAGAAGAAGGAAGACAAAAAATTAATAATATATATAATAATTTGTCTTTATGGACTGCTGGTACTGGTTCTTATTCTATAGTAGCAAATAATTCCACTAATAATGAATCATTAGGAGAATATAGTGTTGTTGGTGGCGAAAACTCATTATCTAATGGTGATTATTCATTTATTTATGGTCAAAATTTAACTGGTAACAATTCAAGTTTTTTGATTGGTAAAAATAACAATTCAGTAAAAGACTATAATTCTTTATATGGACAAAATAATATTTCAACTAGTAAGTTGAGTGTAATTTATGGTTCAGGAAATACAGTTGGTTTAGGAGATACAGTTAATTATTCTGAAAATTTTTGTATAGGAGCAAATAATGTTATAACTTCTTCAGGTGGTGTCATTTATTTACAAGGTTATAACTCTACTTCAAATTCAAGAGGTTCTAATATATTTGGTGGATTAAATAATGTAAATGATGGATTATATTCATCTATTTTTTGTTCTCCATACTCATCCTTAAGTTCGTCTGCTAGTTATAGTGTAATTTTAGGTGGACAAAATATAAGTGCAAATTCTCCAAAAACTGTATATGTACCATACTTAAACATTCAAACAGTTACTGGTAATTCTTCTAGTAGTGATGTTTTAGTTTATAATACAACTACTAAAAATGTAGAAAAAACAAGTTTACCTGGCGATGGTATTGATAACTATAAAAATTGGCAACAAATAAATGGTCAACCTATTACTAGAAATCTTAATATAAACTCTTCTTATATAATTAATGAATTATCATCTCCATCAGTTGCTTACACCTTAAGATTACCTACTACTGCTTCAATTGGAGATTCTGTAAGAATTTTGTCTTTTATGCCAAATACAAGTGGTGTTAAAATAAAAGTTATAGGAGCTTTAGATTTAATAGTTTTAGGTGGAGGAAAAGATGAATTGAATGATACATTAATAACAAGTAATACATATACATATGGTAATACTAAGAATTTTCAATTATTTATTTATGAAACTGTTGAATTTACTTGTATTAATATTAGTTCAGGAATAAAATGGGTAATTTCAAATATAACAACATTGCAAAATTTTCAAAAATATAATTCAACAACGGGTTTTGATGCTTTATTGAGTGATAGATTTATTTAAAAAAAGATATAAAAATTATGAGTTTTAATTACATATTAACAAGCGATACAACTTTTGAAGCTGTAGATAAAATAAATGAAAATTTTTCTGGGGATTCTAATATTTGGAGTTCTACTACTGGTAACAATTCAATTATATCTATAAATGATACAAATAATATATCTTCAAATGACTATAGTTTTGCTGGAGGTCTAAAAAGCAAATCTAATGGATTATATTCTTTTGCTTATGGTAAAAATGTAAGTGCTGATGGAGATTATTCTTTTGCAACAGGAGAGAGTGGTAGTTCAATTGGAGATTTTTCTTTTACTTCTGGATTACAAACAACTGCCATAGGAAACTATTCTTTTGCTTCTGGATATCAAACAACTGCTATTGGTGATTATTCTTTTGCTTCTGGATATCAAACAACTGCTATTGGTGATTATTCTTTTGCTTCTGGATATCAGACAATTGCTTCTGGAAATTATTCTTTTGCAAGTGGTTATAATTCATCTGCTATTGGCGATTATTCTTTTGTTTATTCAAAAAATTCATTAATAACAGGTGATAGAAGTGCTATTATTGGAGGTGAAAATATAACTGGGGGGAGTGATGATACTGTATATGTTCCTTCTGTTAAAATAGATACAGTAGAAGACATTTCTTCTCCTCCAACAAAAGTTTTATCTATAGATTTAAATGGAAATGTCATAACGAAAGATTTGGTAATTCCTTCATCTTTTTTTGTTTGGAATCACATAACAGGACAAAATATTAATATAACCTTAAATAATGGATATGTTAGCAAGACAAATGGAACTTATCAAGTTGGTAATTATAATACTTTTACAATGCCTACTTCTAATTCTTCAGATTTTGGAAAAAAAATAAAATTAGTTAGTGATGAAAGTAGTGTTACTCGTTTATATTTTCCTCCTAATGTATATTTATCTTATTTTAATGATGTTCCAAAAAAAATTGATAATAAATCTTTATATTTATATGAATATGAATATATCGAATTAACTTTCTTTTATTATAATTCATCAAATTATTTCTGGGTTATAAATAATTTTGTTAGTAATTTAAGAACTGAGCATTATGATTTTTTTAAATCTAGAATTCAATAAACAAAATAAAAAAATATGGATTTAATATTAAGTGGAGATAATATAAATGAAGGTAGAATTAAAATTAATAGTCTATCTGGTTTGACCTCTTTGTGGAGTGCTAGTACTGGAAATTATTCAATAATAGCCGATAATTCAACTGGAAATTTAGCATCTGCTAATTATTCATTTGCTGCTGGTAATGATAATTTTTCATCTGGAAATACTTCTTTTTCTAATGGATATAAAAATGTTGCTGGTGGTGATTATTCTTTTGCTTCTGGACATCAAACAACTGCTATTGGTAATTATTCTTTTGCACAAGGAAATAAAACTACATCATTTGGAGATTATTCTTTTACATCTAATGATGAGTGTAAATCTTATGGAAATTATTCTTTGTCATTAAATAATTTAAGTATTTCTTCTGGAGCTTGTTCGACTAGTATAAATAATAGAACTTTAACTTATGGAGATTACTCTTTTGCATCTGGTCAATATGTTCAAATAGATGGAGATTATTCATTTATAAATTCTTCTACAAGTACATTGTATGATTTAAAATGTCTTGGTAATAAAAGTGCGATTTTAGGAGGTTCTTCAATGACTAATCTTTATGATGATGATATGGTATATGTTTCAAAGTTAAATATTAATAATATATCTAATGATAATAACCTAACAAATGTTTTAACTTTAGAGTCTAATGGTGATGTAAACCAAAAAGAATACGATACTAATTTCATAAACTTAACAGGAGAAAATTTAAGTAACTCAATAGTTTTAGAAGTAAATAAATTTTATTCATTATTTCAATCAAATCCTACAAATAAAAACTTTTTACCTACAACAGGAAATACAGGAGATGTTATAATTATTGCTAATATGCGGAATTCAAATACATTTAAAGAATATATATCAGTAAATATAACATATAATACTTCTATTTTTTATGGTATTGGAGATAGTACTGGAATTGAATTGACAAATGCAAATGCTTCTAGTGATGATTTTAATTTAAAAAGAGGAACTGTAATTGAATTTACATATTTTGGTTCAGATGTTGGATTAGATTGTTGGGTTGTAACTAAACATGATACAATAGGTAAATTTATTACCAGTTTAGATGATTATGGGTCAACTGATTGTGATACGGAATACATTAGTTAAATAAATATTTAATAGTATGTCAAACGATTTTAAAAACGGAAGAGGATTAAATTTATCAGACCCCAAGTATGATAAGGATGCTGTTAATTTGCGTACATTGAAGCGTGAGATTGATAGTGTTGTATTAGGTAGTGGAAGTACATTAAGCTTATTTGAAGTTGGTAGTGGTAACAATTCAGTTGTTTTAAAAAATTCCAATAGTGATGCTGGAGGTGATTATTCAGCAGTATTAGGAGGTTTAACTAATGCTATAGGTTCTAATTCTGATTATTCAGCAATATTAGGAGGGTTAAGTAATACTATTGACGATAATATTTATAATACGGTAATTGCTGGAGGTGTTAACATAAATGCTAATAAGAGTAATTCTTTATACACGGAAAATGCTAGGTTAGCTGAAAATGGTGGAGTAATTTACTCTGCAGGAACTGATTTGTATAATATTTTTTCTACAATTGGTTCTGATGTATTTACTAATGGTTTAACATATGATAATGCGAATAAATTAACTTTATCTAAGAGTGATTCTTCCATTTTAGAAGTTGTTATAGATGAATTTACAGGATTAACTATTAATGGTGATTTTGAAGTTTCTGGGGTAATTTCTTCAGGTTCTACTGATTTATCTAATTTATTTGCTCCAATAGGAGCTTTAACACCTTTACCTTCCATAAATCAAGCGCAAATATTTATTGGAGACCAAACTAACAATCCTCAAGCTGTAGATGTTATTGGTGATGTTTTTATTAATTATTCAGGTCGTACAACTATACAACCTCAAAGTGTTACATTTGAAAAGTTTCAAAATTTAACAGGGAAATCAGTCGTAGGTACTTCAACACCAACTGGAGGTACAGTTGAAGAGATTCCAATTTTAGATGCTTATATATTGTCAGCTTATAACATATCTTTATTAGATAATTCTACAAATTGGGATATTAATGGTGTATATGTAGGTCCTACAATATTAGATACATATCAAGGTCAAGCTTACTTTAATGCGAATTATTGGTTTACAGCAGTTGCAGATAATGTATGGATTCGGTTAATTAGAGGTTAATAAATTAAAAATTTACTATTTATTAGTATGCCATCTTTAATTACATATAATAGTAGGAACATTTTAAACAACAACATATATGCTACACCTATGGATGTTGGTTCTTATGCTGTTCTTAATAGTGCATTTCAATTAAATAGTTTACCAGCAGAGAGACGAAAGTCTGGGATGATGGTGTATATTTTAGAAAGTAATTCTTTTTATATTCTAAAAGATGTTGATTGGAACTTTACCACTACTGATTGGCAACCCCTATCAATAGACAATAAAGACGAAAAAAGCTTTTTAGATAAAGAGATACCTACTGGGATAGTTAATGGTATAAATAGAGAATTTATATTATCTCAAATACCACAAGAAAACTCTGAGCATGTTTATCTAAATGGAGCTTTACAAGACCCAGGAGAAGAAAATGATTATACTATATTCGGAAATGTTATAACATTTAGAAAAGCACCTTATTTAGGTTCAAAAGTTAGATGTACTTATAGACTAATAGAAAAAATCTCCCCAGAACTTCAAATTTCAGACAAAGAAATACCAGAAGGGGTTGCTGATGGATTTAATAATATATTTTTATTACAAAATCTACCTGAAATAAACTCTGAACATGTTTATGTAAATGGATTACTACAAGATGATAGTCAAGATTATGATTATGAAATTGTTGATAATCAAATTATATTCAAATACCCACCTTTAAAAGATTCTAGAATAAAATGTACTTATAGATTTTTTTAAAAATAAAATTAATATAAATCATAAAATAAAAAAAAAAATCATATTTATTAATAACGCAAAAATGAGAACTATAAAATAATTGAAACATGAATAAGTACAAAACAAACGATTTATATTTAGCAGCTTTCTTAAAGTTGAACAACCAAAAAATTTCGGTTGAAAAAAATAAGAATAAAGTTTCTTTTATTTTTGATGAAACTGAAGAATTATTAAATTTAGTTAATCTTTATTTAACTGAAGAAGGAAACTGTAAACCTTTGTCTTATACAAATTCAATCAAAAATTTAAAAAATCTTATTTATAACCTTTAATTAAGATTATAACATATTAATTTTTTGTTATTATGTTAGGAATATCTTTAGTAGTTAAAAATTTAACAGATTTTATTGTAGAAGAAATATCAAACTATTATTCTGAAGATAATATTAATGAAAAACTAATCATAGACATTAAATCCTTAAAAGGTATATATGAAAATTTTGGTGTAGATAAAATTATTATTGAGTTAGGTCAATTGAATGAGTATTTACATGATAAATCTGGATTCCATAAAGACAAAAATGAATATATATCTTATCTTACTTTGAATGTAAATAATTTAACAGTTGATTCTTTGTTACATGAGTTAAAACATATTTATGTTGATTGGTGCATTTATAAAAATGGAGGTAAACCAATTAAAGAAAGTAAAGAAGTTAAAGAGTTGTATACTGAAGATTTTCAAAAATTATTAACAACAGACAAAAGTAAAATACCTAACTTAATAAAAGTTATTCGCTTTTTTTATTATTCAACAAAATTAGAAATACCTTCTTTTTTAGAAAATCATTTTTTTGACAATAATTTTTATTATAAAAATGAAATAAAAAAAATGTTAGATTTCAAAGTTGAAAATTTTAAAAATAAAAAATGTAAAAAAGAATTTAATATTTTACAATCATATAACATTCCTAAATTTAACAAATTTAAAACATATGAAAGTTTTTTAGAATATTGTAATAAGTTTTTTAAAATTAGAGGTTTATATATTTTAAAGAAAATAAACAAGGTAGATTATTTGTTAAAAAATGTTAAAAAATAGTTTTTATTTTTTTTTCTTTATATTTATTAATTGCAATGAGCTTCCAAGGCTCAAATATTTAAATTTATATATTATATCAAGAAATCTCTCAAACAAAATTTGAAGATTTATTTCACATTTATATTAAAAAAAACTTTTAATAAATATTTTTTTGTATAAAAATATTTTAATAGTTTTTAATCATTTATATTTATAATCCTATTTTATATTTAAATTAATTATGTATATGCCAAAAACGACACGAAAGAGTGTAGAATAAAACATAATAATTAAAAAAACAAATGGAAAATAGATTATTTTTATTAGAAGCACCAGTAGAGCCAACAAACAATTTTACAGGTGGAACTAGGATTATCTTAAATAAACAATCAGACGGTAAATTGACTGATGCTGAAATTTTAAGACCAATTGGTATTGAGAAATCAGATTTACCTGGGTTAGTTGACGACTTACAAAATTTAGAACAAGCAATTACCAACGAGAAGAGTAGAGCTGAAGCAAAAGATGCTGAACATGATGCTGAAATCGCTGCTGAAGTTGCTAGAGCTGAAGCAAAAGATGCTGAACATGATGCAGCTATCGATGCTGAAGTTGCTAGAGCTAAAGATGCTGAAGGTTCATTAGAGACATCAATCAGTGATGAAACTACTAGAGCTAAAGATGCTGAAGGTTCATTAGAAGTTAAAATCGATGCTGACGTATCTGCTGAAGAATCAGCGAGAGTTTCAGGAGACGCTTCATTAGAGGCTAAAATCGATGCTGACGTATCTGCTGAAGAATCAGCGAGAGTTTCAGGAGACGCTTCATTAGAGGCTAAAGTATCTACTGAAAAAAGTAGAATTGATGCTATTTTAGAGGCTTCTGATGCTGATAAAGATTCATTCGCTGAAATCGTAACATTAATCAACTCTGTTGATACTGAAAATGACCAAGCATTTGCATCTTATGTATTATCTAATGATGCTGCTTTATCAACTGAAGTATCTTCAAGAATTTCAGGTGACGCTTCATTAGAAGGTAAAGTAAACGCTGATATCTCAACTGAGGTTTCTGCTAGAGAATCTGCTGACTTAGCTGAACAAAACGCAAGAATTGCTGGTGATGCTGCTGTAACGGCTGCATTCGAAGCTGCTGACTCTGTAGAGAAAGCTACTAGAGAAGCTGCTGACGCTTCATTAGAAGCTAAAATCGATGCTGACATGTCAGCTGAAGAATCTGCAAGAATTGCTGCTGATGGTTCATTAGAAGCTAAAATCGATGCTGACATGTCAGCTGAAGAATCTGCAAGAATTGCTACTGATGGTTCATTAGAAGCTAAAATCGATGACGAAATAACTAGAGCGATAAATACAGATACTGACCTTCAAAATGAATTAAACGCTGAGATAGCTAGAGCTACAGCTAAAGATGCTCAGCATGATACAGCTATCGAATCTGAAGTAAGTTCAAGAGTATCTGCTGATGCTTCATTAAATGAAAAAATCGAACTTGAGTCTAAGGATTTAAATGAATCTATAGCTAGTGAAGAAGCTGCAAGAATTGCTGCTGATGGTTCATTAGATGTTGCATTAGCTGCTGAGATTTCAAGAGCTACTGAAGCTGAAGATTCAATCGCTACAGTATTATCAAGTGAGGTTTCTTCAATCATCGCTAACACTGACTTAAACTCAATCGATTCATTCGCAGAAGTTGTTAGTGAATTAGATGCTGAAGAATCAACTCGTTTAGCTAGTGATACTTCATTGGAAGCTGAAATCGATGCATTACCTTTAACTGATGATGTAACAATCGAAGTTGATGGTGATAACAACATTAGAATGAAAGATGTTATTGCTGAAGGTACAGCTGGAGAAAGAACATTCGAAGGTTTAAACAAAGCTGGTGTTCAACCAGATAGTTTAGCTGGATATGATGCTTTATCATTCATTACTAAAGGAATTTTAGATAACTTTGATGCTACTGTAACAGGTGACGTATCTGCTGAAGCTAGTATTAGAGCTGCTGCTGATGCTTCATTAGAATTAAGATTGTCTACTGAGGAATCAACTCACGCTATTGAATACTCTACTGAAGTTGCTGCTAGAGAAGCTGCAATCAGTTCTGAAGCTAGTTCAAGAGTTGCTGCTGATGGTTCATTAGAAGCTAAAATCGATGCTGACGTATCTGCTGAAGAATCAGCGAGAGTTTCAGGAGACGCTTCATTAGAGGCTAAAGTATCTACTGAAAAAAGTAGAATTGATGCTATCTTAGAGGCTTCTGATGCTGATAAAGATTCATTTGCTGAAATCGTAACACTAATCAACTCTGTTGATACTGAAAACGACCAAGCATTTGCTTCTTACGTATTGAGTAATGACGCTGCTTTATCAACTGAAGTTGCTGCTAGAGAATCTGCTGACGCTTCACTAGAAGGTAAAGTAAACGCTGATATCTCAACTGAAGTTGCTGCTAGAGAAGCTGCTGACGCTTCATTAGAAGCTAAAGTAAACGCTGATATCTCAACTGAAGTTGCTGCTAGAGAATCTGCTGACTTAGCTGAACAAAACGCAAGAATTGCTGGTGACGCTGCTGTAACAGCTGCATTCGAAGCTGCTGACTCTGTAGAGAAAGCTGCAAGACTTGCTGCTGACGCTTCATTAGAAGTTGTGTTATCTGCTGAGATTTCAGTTCAAAACTCAATCGACCAAGCTATCAAAGATGGTGTTAACGGAGCATTAGTTGAAATCAAATCTATGATTTTAAACGCTGTTAATGTCGGGAAGTTTGTGATTTTAAATAGTGCAGTCGGAGATGGTGTAACTGTAGATTTCAGTGTATTAATTAATGGAAGTGGAGCAATCTACTTAAATGGTTTATTACAAGAAAGAGATGTTGATTATACTTTCAGTTCAGTAGTAGATGCTAAAGGTAACACTCAAGGTACCTTCACGTTCAATGTAGCACCTGAAACTGGAGCATCAGTTGTGATTTACGGACAAGAAGCAATTGCTGTAAACCCTGATTATTATGGTAACTTTACTCCATTAGCATAATCTACAACCCTAGATTAAACTAAAACCAATGTATTATTAATTTAATACATAAACAAAAAAGGGGAGGATGAAATACTCCTCCCTCTTTTTATTTTTAACACTTATGAAAAAAGAATATAAAATAAAATCACAAGAATTAAACAATAATGATTTTGTTGATAACACCAATGAGTGGTATTATATCGAACCAACAACAACCCAATTCGAAAATATTTTTCCCAGAATGATAAATTTAACACCATCAAAAACAACATTTAACGTATGTGATGCTGGATTTGGTTTGGGTACAATGATGTATAACTTTTATATTGAATCCAAAAAATTTGAGGACAAAACTTTTAATTTTTTTGGTGTTGAGAAGTATAAAGAGTATGTTGATTTTTTTAATAAAAACCTAAAAGGTTATTGGGATAATAATATCGATTTGTATGTTGATGATATTATGAATCATAATTATGGTAAATATGATATTGTTTATTGTTACACACCATTTAAGAATGAAAATGAATTGATGGGTATGTATCAAAAAATTGTTGATGAGTTAAAACCAAACGGAATATTGGTTGAATATGCTTGGTCTGGAATGGGGTTTTATTCTTCTATAAGAAAAACACATAAAAATAACCCTGAAACAACAAAATTAATTCGATTAATTACTCATGATGTGTTAATAAAACTATAAAATAACAAATTAAAAAATAAAAAAAAAGAAAAATGGAAACAAAACCAGGATTTTACAAAGAAACCGAAGAAGGTTGGTATTATGCACCAAATGCAGTGTATAATGGTGATTATTCTTTATTAAAAGAACAAAAAGATACCTACACTTATCCAACGGATGGGTGGTCATGGTATGATGATGAACCTGAAGGATTTATTGATATATTCAATAAACCTGAAGAAGAAATAACTGAAGAAACACCTGAAGGTGAATTATAATAACAAATTAATTAAAAAAATAGAAAATTATGGCACAAGTAGTAGGAGGTGTACAAGCACCTAAATATATTTACTTACCTAACGCTACGGTAAGATATAATAAATTAAATTATAATTATCCAATCGATACAACACCATACAAAACTTATACAAGACCAGCGGATTGGTTGGATTTACCAGCGGTAAATGAAGGTGATGAAGTAATTTACATGTTGGTTGCAATTTATGAAAATAACCCAAATAGTATCGTATTCTCAGTTAGAGGTGATTATACTGTTGATTGGGGTGATGGAAATATTATTAATTATGACCAAAATAGTACAAGTGTGAATGCTGTTGATGGTAAAACAGGTTATTCAATAAATTGGGATGACATTGACCCATCAACATTAACATCAGAAGGATATAGACAAGCAATTGTTAAAATCACACCACAAGTTCCTGGTGGTTTAACTCATTTCAATAATCAATCATTCTATCAATCAATGCTTAATGGTGTATATGGTGGTGTAGGTCTTTCAGGTCTTTTGGATATGAAAATGGCTGGACAAAACATCAATTATTTAAAAGTTGGTGGTGGTAATAACCCAAAATTCGAACAATTTGAGTTTGTTGGTTCAAATAGTATTGTGGCTAGTAACAGTATGTTTAATGGTTCAACTATTAAAAAAATAGTTTCTTTAGATATGTCTAATATCACTAATGGTTATTATATGTTTAGACAATGTACTAAATTAATAGAGTTACCAGAAGATATGGATTTAACAAGTTTAACAAATGTATATGACATGTTTGCGTATTGTAGTTCATTAGAAAAATTACCAACATTAGATTTGACAAGTTGTACAAGTATGCAAAATATGTTTAAACATTCTTCTCAGATAAGAGAAATTAATTTAATAAATACATCCAATGTAACAAATGGACAAGATGCTTTTTACGGCTGTTCAAACTTAGTTAAAATAACTGGTTTAGATACAAGTTCAATGACAATAACACATCAAATGTTTTATGGTTGTAATAAATTAATGGATTTACCTGAAATTAACTTACAAAGTTGTACAAGGACTTCAAGTATGTTTTATGCGTGTAATTCAATCATAAGATTTGATAATGATATAATTAATACATCAGGTGTAACGAATATGCAAGGTATGTTTGGTCATTGTTCAAATTTAATAGAAATACCTAAAGATTTTGATACATCTAGTGCAACAAATATGACTTATATGTTTAATAAATGTAGTTCTTTAAGAAGAATACCTTTATTAAATACTTCAAATATAACTAGTGGTTATTATATGTTTAGACAAGCAGATATTGAAGAAATTCCTGATTTAGATTTCTCTAATATAACACACGCTGGAGAGATGTTTTCGCATTGTTATAAATTAAAAACGTTACCAACATTAGACTTATCTAGTTGTACAAGTATGCACAATATGTTTAAAAATTCTTCTCAGATAAGAGAAATTAATTTAATAAATACATCCAATGTAACAAGTGGACAAGATGCTTTTTACGGCTGTTCAAACTTAGTTAAAATAACTGGTTTAGATACAAGTTCAATGACAATAACACATCAAATGTTTTATGGTTGTAATAAATTAATGGATTTACCTAAAATTAACTTACAAAGTTGTACAAGGACTTCAAGTATGTTTTATGGGTGTAATTCAATCATAAGATTTGATAATGATATAATTAATACATCAGGTGTAACGAATATGCAAAGTATGTTTGGTTATTGTTCAAATTTAATAGAAATACCATCTGATTTTAATACAGATAGTGCAACAAATATGCTTTATATGTTTCAAACAACATCTAATTTAAAAACAATACCATCTATTAATACTTCAAATATAACTAGTGGTTATTATATGTTTAGACAATCAGGTATTGAAGAAATTCCTGATTTGGATACTTCCAATATTACAGATAGTAGAGAAATGTTTGGTTATTGTTCAAGACTTAGAAAAATAGGTAGTTTGGATTTTTCATCTGTAACTAACGCAACAAATATGTTCAGAAATAACTATGGTATTGGTAAGTCTGATATATATGGTTTAACTAAATCACATACTTATCTTCATGGTAAGTTATCTAGAACTGAATTAGTTAACATTTTCAACAACTTGGGTAACGCAACATCTCAAACAATAGATGTTAGGTATAACCCTGGTACAGCTGATTTAACTCCTGAAGATATTGCTATAGCAACATCAAAAGGATGGACTGTAACGGTTTAATAATTTAATAATTAAAGAGGGGGTATTCTCCCTCTCTTTTTTCATATTTATAAAAAAAATAACAAATTAAAAAATAAAAAAAAGAAAAATGGAATTAAAACTAGGATTTTACAAAGAAACCGAAGAAGGTTGGTATTATGCACCGAATGCGGTGTATAATGGTGATTATTCTTTATTAAAAGAACAAAAAGATACATACAACTATCCAGTTGATGGATGGAAATGGTATGATGATGAACCTGAAGGATTTATTGATATATTCAATAAACCTGAAGAGGAAGAAGAAGATAATATTTCAGAAGAAGAAACTACATTATAATAAAAAAACAATAACAAATTAATTAAAAAAATAAAAAATTATGGCACAAGTAGTAGGAGGGGTTCAAGCCCCAAAATATATGTACTTACCGAATGCTACGGTAAGATATAATAAATTAAATTATACATATGAAAAAACAACAACATTTAATGATACTTATGTGAGACCAAGTGATTGGTTAACGTTGCCTGAAGTTAATAATGGTGATGAAGTTGTTTACATGTTGGTTAGTGTATATGAAAACACACCAAGTTATGTTGGTTTTGCAGTTAATGATGATTTTACTGTTGATTGGGGTGATGGAAACATTATTAATTATGATGGTATATCAAAAACAAGTGCGACTCACAGAGTAAATCATGTATTGAATTGGGAAGACCTTGATGAGTCAACATTAACATCTGAAGGATATAGACAAGTAATTGTTAAAATAACACCACAAGTACCAGGTGCATTAACTAAATTTGATTTAGCTTACGCTTATCAATCTGAATTAAACGTAGCTACTTATTCTAATATTTTGGATGTTAAAATAGCTGGTCAAAATATAAGTATTTTTAGACCTGGGAGTGCGTACCATAAAAAAATGGAACAAATCGAATTTATTGGTTCACATAGTATAACTAATGCGACTAGTCTTTTTGTTAATTCAAAAATTAAAAAATTGGTATCATTTGATATGACAAACATTACAAATGGTACTAGTATGTTTAATGGGTGTTCTAATTTAATAGAGTTACCATCTGATTTTGACACTTCAAACCTAACGGAATGTGGTAGTATGTTTAAAAATTGTTCTTCATTAGAAAAAATATCGTTAGATTTAACTTCTTGTACAAATACAGTACAAATTTTTGAGGGTAGTAATAAGATAAAAGAAGCTAATTTACAAAATACTGGTAATGTGACAAACATGAATAAAATGTTTAAAGGTTGTAGTAGTTTAGAAACTGTAACAGGTTTAGATACTTCATCTGCAACAAATTTAAGTAATTTATTTGAAAGTTGCTCTAGTTTAATTGATGTACCACAAATAGATTTTACTTCTTGTACTACAGCATACTATATGTTTGTTCGTTGTTCTTCTATTGTTAGATTTGAAAATGGTTTAATTAACACATCTGGTGTTTCAAATATGGGTTATATGTTTCATAGTTGTAATTCGTTATTAGAAATACCTAAAGATTTTGATACTAGTGGTTGTACAAATATGTATGGTATGTTTGGTTATTGTTCATCTTTAAGAAAAATACATTTATTAAACACAGACAGTGTTACAAATATGCAATATATGTTTTTTAATTCAGGTATATTAGAATTACCTGAAGGGTTTGATACTTCAAACTCAACGAAATGTGATTATATGTTTAAAGATTGTTCTTCATTAGAAAAAATATCATTGGATTTAACTTCTTGTACAAGTACAATACAAATGTTTGATGGTAGTAATAAGATAAAAGAAGTTAATTTACAAAACACTGGTAATGTGACTACTATGAATAAAATGTTTTTAAATTGTAGTAGTTTAGAAACTGTTACTGGTTTAGATACTTCATCTGCAACAGTTTTAAGTAATGTTTTCCAAGGATGTAGTAATTTAAAAAACTTACCATTATTAGATTTACAAAATTGTACTACAACATTCTATATGTTTATATATTGTAGTTCATTAGAAGGATTTCCAAATGGTTTAATTAATACTTCAGGTGTTTCAAATATGAGTTATATGTTCCATAGTTGTTCATCATTAAGAGAATTACCATCAGACTTTAACACAGATAGTGCAAATATATACGCAATGTTTATAGGTACAGGTTTAAAAACTATACCACAAATCAATACAAGTAATTCACAATCAAATTTACATTATTTATTTAATTCTAGTAAAATTGAAATTATTCCTGATTTGGATTTTTCTTTAACGACAAATGTGACTTATACTTTTGACAGGTGTATAGAACTAAGAAAAATTGGTAGTTTAGATATGTCTAACGTAACAAGTGCTAACCTTATGTTAAGAAGTAATTTTGAATTATCTGAATCTAATATTTTTGGTTTAACTAAATCACATAGTTATAATACAAACAAATTGTCTAGATTGGCTTTAATAAACATATTTAACAACCTAGGTAACGCAACATCTCAAACAATAGATGTTAGGTATAACCCTGGTACAGCTGATTTAACTCCTGAAGATATTGCTATAGCAACATCAAAAGGATGGACTGTAACGGTTTAATAAAAAAAAATGAAGGGAGGTGAATATCTCCCTTTTTATATGATATTTATATAAAAAAATAAATTATGATAATAGTAACAAAAACAGAAATGAATGAAAAATGGTGGATTGCAACAAATGAAGATAATTCAATTGTTCACTACGGAAAAACTGACCCACCACAACAAACCGAAACAGGTTTACCGAATCACACAATATTCGATGATGAAACATCTTGGAAAACAGAGTTATTAAATGTTTATGGAATTGATGTTGATAACAATGAAGAAGAAGAAATAACAGAATAATTATGGCAGCACAGATAAGAGTTGGAATCAAAGATGGTTCCTTGGAAAAAAGAAAATTTATATTTACAATAAACACTGAAAATGCTGGTAGTGCGAGTGATACATTTATTTTAGGTGCTGGAAATTTAGGTGTTTATAATGCAACGATTGAGTGGGGTGATGGTACAACATCAACAATTACATCATATAATGATACTGATTTAACTCACGTCTATTCAACACCAGGAATTTATACAATTAAAGTCTTAGGTAATTTACCTTGGCCTAAATTTAATGGTACTGATAGAGAAAAATTGATGTCAGTTAATCAGTGGGGTTATAATGAATGGAGAAGTATGGGTACTTCTTTCCAAGGGTGTAGTAATTTAGAAATTTATGCCACAGATATTCCAAATACATCATTAGTTAATACATTAGCAAATGCTTTTAATGGTTGTACATCATTAACCACAATGTCTTTAGCTGGTTGGGATTTAACTTCTTGTACTTCTTTTGGTTGGGGTTATACTGGTGGTTTCCAATCTTGTACATCATTAACTTCAATAGATTTTACTGGATGTAAATTAAACACAACTTCAAATGTTCAATTTAGAGAGGTATTTTATAATTGTACCTCATTAACTACAGTAACAGGGTTTAACACACTTAACACTTCTAAAGTATATACTATGTACCAAACTTTTAGAGGTTGTACATCATTAACATCTTTAGATATGTCAGGAATGGATTTATCTAATTGTAGTGATTTCAGACAAATGTTCTACTATAACATATCATTGACTTCTGTTGATGTAAGTGGAGTTACTTTTAGAACACTAGGTGTTAATTTCTCAAGTACCTTCCAAGCTACACCTAATTTAACCACAATAACTGGTATTGAAGATATAACAGTACCATTCACTAATATTATTGGTATGTTCCGTGGTTGTGGTATATCAGGCGATTTAGATTTAACAGGATGGGATGTTTCTCAAGTCACTTCAACATCTAATACCTTCTCACCCACAGTTAATTTAACATCATTAAATGTAAGTGGTTGGGATTTAAGTAATTGTACAACATTTGGTAATAGATACGCTGGTATGTTTAATGGGTGTGGTGCTGATTATATTGATGTTACAGGTATTACAATAAGAACATCTGGACCAGTTATTATGTATGAACCATTTTATGGTTTAGGTGTGTGTGATGTTGTTGGATTAGACACTTGGGATATATCTACTGTTTCTAATATGAAAGATTTCCTAAGAGGTTCAACTATAACAACAACTGAATATGATAAGTTATTAGTTGCATGGAACGCACTTAACCCCGTAAGTGGTTTGTCTGTTAACTTTGGTACGTCCAAATACACAATAGGAAGTCCAGCTGAAGCAGCAAAATCAAACTTAATTTTAAGTGATTTATGGACAATCACCGATGGTGGTGGAATTTAAAAAAAAAAAAAAATATAAATATCTCTATTATTAAAAATTGGTAGATATTTATAATTGAATAAAATAACAAATAATTAATTAAAAACAAAAAAAATGGGATACGCAATTAAAGACATCGCAGAGATTACAACATTCGACTTTTCATTATGTACAGGTTATTCAACAGCTGATACAGTAAGAAAGTCAATCGATGGAACAAAATTCATCGTTGAAGGTGATTCATTCACAGATTACACAAAAGAAGAAATGATTACAATTTGTGAAGGACCTGAATGGACATCAACTGAAGAGGTAATCTAAAAATTAAAAGATTAAACAAAGGGTTTATTTATTTAAACCCTTTTTTTTTCTTTAAAAATAACAAATAAAATTAAAACAATATAAAAAATGGCACAAACAAGAGTGGGGGTTAGAAGACCTGGTATATGGGATGGATTATTGGCTTATTATAGAGCTGATGGAACACCAATAGACCAAACAGGGAATGGACACGATTTAACATTAATTAATGGAACAACATATGACACAGGTAAAATTAATCAAGGATTTAAGTTTGATGGTGTTAATGATTATGTACAATACACAGGTGATGTTGGTATTACTGGAGATTTTACGGTAAGTGGATGGGTGTATAAAAATAATACAGGTACGGCCTGTTTTTTTCAAACACCTAATTTCGGTTCAAATGGGTCTATGGGTTTTACTTTCCAATTTACATCAATAATTTTATACGCATTCAAAACAAATGGGGGTTATTTATCACAAAGTTTAACTATAGGTAATAATGTTTGGAGACATGTTGCTTTCGCTTGGAATGAGTCAACTAAATTATTAAATATGTATATGGATGGTAATTTAATTTCTGCTGGTACAACAACATTCACTGATTGTACATCTTTGGGTTTTGTAAATGGTTTTATATTAAGTAGGAGAACATCTAGTCAATTCTTAAATGGTAATATGGATGAAATAGGTATTTGGAACAGAGAACTAACACCAACAGAAGTATCACAACTATACAATTCAGGAAACGGAAAACAAAAATAATATAAATTAAAAAACAAAATATTATGGCACAAACAAGAGTAGGGGTGAGACCAAGACAAACATCAAATATAATAACAGATGGGTTAGTGTTACATTTAGATGCAGGAAATACATTATCATATCCAGGTACAGGTACTATTTGGAATGATTTAACATCAAATAATAATGATGGTACATTAACCAATGGTGTAACATACTTAACTGATAATGGAGGAATTGTGTCATTTGATGGTGTGAATGATTATGTTTCAATATCAAATTCAGATTCTTTAAATACCATCTCTGTTTCAGTTTCTATGTGGGTTAAATTCAATTTATTATCTAATAATAAAGTTTTATTAAGTAAGGGTTTAGGTATTAACTCTAGAACATACTGGTTTTATGAGAATAGTGGTATACAGTTTTTTTATGGTACTGCAACCCCTAAAATATTAAAAACAGATTTAGAAGATGGTAATTGGCACAATATAGTTGGTACTTATAATGGTACATCTACAGTATCACTATATCATAATGGAGTTTTGTTTGGGTCTTCTAATTCTAGTAGTCAAGCACAAACAACACAAGGTATATCTATTAATAGTTATCCAGGTGGTAGTTATGTTGCTAGTGATAAAAAAATTGGTAATACTTTAATTTACAATAGAGCGTTAACAGATAGTGAAGTATTACAAAATTATAACACAACCAAAGGAAGATTTGGATTATAATAAATAAAAAAAACAATATAAAAGGTCTAAAATTATTTAGACCTTTTTTTATTCCCTTATATTTATTTTTAAAGGTTTAAAAGTTATGGAAAAAGATATTTATTATAAGATAACAAGAGATTTATATTTAATTTCGGACCCATCTTATGATATAGATGAAGTAGGTGTTGATAACCCAGTTTTAGAAGAATGTGAGTTATATAATAATGGTTACGAACACGTTATAACAAAGTGGAGAAAAAAACTAAATATTTCATTAGATGACTTGAAGAAATTTAACTCTGATATCTATAAAAACACAAAAAAACCAAGAATAGTATGATGGATACAGAAAATATAAAAATAGGTATTACCATAGCATTAAACGATATAAAAGAATCAATGTGGACAAATGGGATGAAACTAAACATCCTTATGATGATTAACCTATTAAAAAAATCAAAAAAGAATTATCAAATTTATTTATTGAATACGTTGGATATTGATTTAAATAACCCACCAAAACACTTCGATGGAATTAATGTTTCGTTATTAAAAGATAAATACAGAGAAATGGATTTAATTATATCCATGGGAGCACAAATATCAAACGAAACAATTAAAGATTTTAAGAAACAAAAACCAACCAATAAAGTTATTAATTATAAGTGTGGTAACAATTATGTTTTATTCATTGAAGAGATGTTATTTAAAGAAGGAAAGCCACATATTGTTGATGAAGGTGTTGATGAAGTTTGGTATGTGCCACAACAAGATTATAATAATAGTGGTTACTTTAAAACACTTTATAGAACAAACGCAATAAGTGTACCTTTCTTATGGGATAATAGTTTCTTGGATTCATCCCTAAACTCAATCAATAAATTAAGCAAAGAAGGAAAATATAAAAAAGACCATAGATACGACCCAACAAAAGAAAAGAAGGTTATTGGTATTATGGAACCAAACTTAAATATGGTTAAAACCGCTGTTATACCAACTTTAATTGCAGAAGAATCTTATCGTACAGAAATTGGTAAAAATAAGATTGATAAGTTGATGATAACAAACGGAAAACACGAAAAAGGTGGTTTGGATAAAAATCCACCATTCATATCAATTATTAAAAGTTTGGACTTATATAAGGACAAAAAAGTAACAATGGAACATAGATATCAAACTTCTTATGTTGTATCTCAGTTTTTGGATATTGTTGTTTCTCATCAAATTATGAACCCATTAAACTATCTTTATTTGGATGTTGCGTATATGGGTTATCCTGTATTACATAACGCACCAATGTGTAAAGATATAGGTTATTATTATGAAAACTCAGATTCAAGAAAAGGTGGTGAAATGTTAAACTGGATATTGGAAAACCACGATAAAAATCTGGAATACTATAAGGAACGTAATAAACAATCTTTATGGAGATATCATGTATCAAACCCATTAATATCAAAAACATACGATAAATTAATCCATAATTTATTTAATGGTGGAAATAGTTCTGAATTAAAATACGACCCTACTACAAACAACTATTTTAATTTGTTATAATAAAAAAAATGGAGGGTTTTTAATCCTCCATTTCATCTAAATCAATTCCATGTGTATCAAACCACCATTCTTTTGGTTTGTCACGATGTTTAATTTTAAGCCTTTCATATCTTACTTTAGCCTTTTCTTGTCTCTCAACCTCTTTTGTGAAGAATGGATGTTCAATACTACCACCACCCTTATAAAGTTGCCTTAAAAGTCTCCTAAGCACGTATCCTTGTTTTTGTGGACCAGGTTTAAAACCAGCTTCAATAATCTTATTGATAGCATCACTCAATATATCATTTTTTGTTAATTCGTTCTTACCATTAATAATATCATTAATTCTAGAGAATCCAAAACCAACATCAATAAACTTATCCATTGTATTTACGATATTACCAATTTCAACATCATCATGATAAAACTCGGTGCAATAACCACCCATTTCACCATCTGACCAAATACATTCACTATCTAATTTAATTGGTATTTTATGACGTTCATATAACCATTTCCAAGTATCAAATTTATCTGGGTGAATAGTAACATAATCAATCTTTATACCTAAGAAGTCTTTAATAAAATCCACCCAAAAATCAACAGCCTCATTAAGTGTCATTTTACCGAAAGAAAACAAACCAATCATTCTAAAGTGTAACATATGGGTACCATCACCGATTTCTTCTAAATCATTTAACCTAATACAAGATTGTATATTTGCTATTGTGGTGTTATCAGGATTTTTAAATTTGTCTTTAAATTGTTGCATACCAGCTGGACAAAAAAGAGTTGTGTCATCATAACTATTAACACTATCATCTAATTTAAAAGGGATTTCCTTTAAAAAACAAAAGTTTTCATAAAGTTTTATTAAATCTTTCATATTTTTTTATTCTTTTATTAAAAAATGTATATCTGGTTTTTTATACCCAGTTTTAAATCTATCTGCACTAAGTTCCTCAGTTTCAATAAAATGTGGTTTTTTTCTACAAATAAATAAACAACCTTTCGATAAGTTATCAATAATCTTTTTTGTAATATCATGTGACATAGCGGTGTTATCTACATAAATAACGGTAGCATCACTAAAATTATTATCAAAGAAATCACCCTCAATAAAAGAAATAATTTTATTGTCTTTACAATGTTTTTCTTTTAAATCATTTGCTCCCTTTATTCTTTCTTTTGATAACTCAATACCACAAGATTTTTTAGGGTTATATTGTAAAGCAACATGTATTACCATTTTTCCTAACCCACAACCTAAGTCATAAAATATTGTATCTTGATTGAAGTGTTTTTTGAATTGGTTTACAATAGCATTTGTGGATTGTTTTGTTACTTCACCATATGTTGCTGGGTATTCTTTTTTAAATTCTGTTTTATTTTGATACTCTAAATATGGTGTTTGGTTATATATTTCATTTAAAATTTGTTCTAAATTTTCCATAATTTATTTTTTGGCTTTATAGTTATTTAATTATATTCATTTTCTTGATTTATATTTTTTTTGTTTCTAAGATTGTTTGAAGCAAACTTTGAACTAATTAAACCTATAAACAACATTAAAATCATTATTGATGGTGCTGATTTGCCTGAAACAGTTAAATTATAATTCCATAACCCATGATAACCAATACCACACATTAAACCAATCATCACATACACAAAAAACCTAATTTTTTGTTTACTAGACATAACAATATCAAATACAGACCTAGTGCTATATTTATTTATTTTAATTTTACTTAAAGATATCCAATAACCTGTAAACATACCGAATATCATATGAGCAAATGTTGATGTAAAGTTTCTTATAAATAATATTTTTTCGCCAAACCTACATAAGTATTGTACATTTTCAATCATAGCAAAGCCTAGACCAACCATTCCCATATAAAACATTGTACCTATTGGGTGTTTTGATTTTTGTTTATCCATTATTTTATATATAATAAAATAAACTAATAATTTAGATATTTCTTCATGTGGTGCAACTTCGAAAAAGCAGAAAACAAATGGACTGGTTAATAAGTCTGATTTATAAGGTAATAGTAAATTAAATAACATCACTAAAGGTATAGATAAAATACCTCCAATTAGATATTGTAATGATTTAGTCAAGCTGATAGATTTGTATGGTGATGTTAAATAGATTATTCCACTATAAACAACAGGTGGTAATACCACCATAATAAAATTTAATAAAGCCATAATAATTTTTTATTATAAATATTATGATTTATTTATAATAAAGTATGATGCAATTTTTTATTTGACATTTTTACTTATAAACAATTCTACCACTTTATCTCTTTGTTCTTGTGTTTTAGAATTATACCATAACCACAAATAAGACATTTCTATATTTTGTAGTTCTTTTTTCTTTTCTTTAATTGCTAAAGTTATACTTCCTATATCATCTTCTTCTAAATCAATTTCAATATCTAATTTAGAACAAATAAATATTAGGGCTACTATATCGTTTTTTTCATATGCAGAAGTTGCTTCTTTATATAAATCTATATACTTTTCTGTTTTGTCTTTGTCTGGGTGGGTTTTTTTTACAATTTCTCTGTATATTTTTTTAACTTTAGGTGATTTTTCTTTTTTGTTTGAATCATTTGTTATTTCGTCTTCACTATTAGAGTTTTGTTTATTATCTTCTGCTTCATTCCCTTCTTCACCTTTACTTCCTTCTTCCTTTTTATTGTTATTGTTATCATTTTCTGGAGTGTACGGTTCATCTTTTATTAAACCTAAATCAACTCTTTTATTATGAACTTCTTTAAGGAAATCAGATTTAGTTTCAGAAACAACTTCTTGTTTATAAGTTTCATCTGTCAACAAATAATTATACTCTTGAATCAATTTTTTTAATTCTAACTTTTTAACTTTCTTTTTCATATATATAAATATTAAAATATATTCTTAAAAAGAAAAAAAATATTTTATTTTAAACCTTGAGTTATTGTTTGAAAATCTTGATTGAAATTTATATTGTCTCTTATTTGACGAATATCTATACTACCTTGAGAGAACTGTTTTTTCTGTGTAAATAAATTATATTGTCTATAAATATTATTATTTTCATCATAATATGTTAATGTACCAGTTTCATTATCTCTAGTGGTATTACCATAAAGAGCATAAGATAAAGTTTGAACATCATGTTCTACCATTTCAACTTCTATTGAAATAGGGTCAAAATAAGTGTTAGACAATAAAATAACCTGTCCAGCATCTCCTAAATTAGCTGCACCACCCCCAGAAACTATACTTCCTTCATCAGGCGTTAAGGTTAAAAATAAATTACTTCCAGTGCTATCTAAATTATAAGTTGTAGCACCCCTATTAACAGTTGTTGTATTTACAGAAGGACTTACTAAATCGCTACTTGTTATTATTCTATTTAAATTTTTTATCTTTCTCCCATCAGCACCTATATATTCAACAGACCAACCAACTAGTCCATTAGTTTTTCTAAATTGTGCCGCAGGTATAACTACACCTTTTTTGGATAATTGCACACCAGTCTCATCTTCTGTAACTACATATGAACAATCTCTTATTGTAACTTGAAAAGTTTTAGGTTTTATCATTAAGGAGTAAAAACCTATTTTATTAAAAATATCGGCAGGCAATCTTAACTTATACATACCATCAACTCCAATCATTTTAAGTAAATCACTTTCATTAATAGCATTATATAAAGGTTTAAAAGTAACTTCTCCTAAATCTTCTCTACTAGGACTATATGCATATAAAACATCTACATCATCTGATGTTATGTCTGCCAACTTTTTCGTACCGTATATACCTACACTCATAAATTATCGTTTAATATAAATATAATAAATTAAAAATATTTTTAAAGTTTTATTAAATTGTTAATTTGTTTTTCTATTCAATTTAGCTCTTTCTAAATCAGCAACTTTTCTAGCTTGTATTGCTTTGTTATTTAGAGTTGCAAATTCGATGCTATTCTTGTCTTTTACAGCTTCTGCTTGTTGTTCGAATTTTAAAGCTATATTTTCAAAATCTTGAACTCTTATTTCTTCAGTATTTTCTGGACTTGTAATCCATTTTTTTGTATTTTTTTCATTTGTCCAAAACTCAAATGGATTAACTTTATCATTTAAATTTACAAAAGAATTTTTATAGACAATATCATCTTCCTTATAATCTTTGATATAATTTGAATAATCATTATTGCCTATAAGGCTTTTATTTAAATCAACTTTAAAATCAATATAGTAATCTTTATATTCTGTATTAGCACTTAAAGACTCAAATAATAAAGATTTATTTTCAAAAGACATTCTTTGATTACTTAAAAAGTCGTAATTATTATTTTGATAATATATAACCTCTGTATCTTTTATTGCATCAGTTATTAATGCTGGATTTGCTTCAGAGTTAAATCTAATTTCTTCATTATAAAAATCATTAAGTATTGGAGCTACTTTTTTTGGTTTATAAAATATTTCATTAAATTCTAATTCATTAGTATATTCTCTAAGGTATTTTTTGAATTTTTCGACAACAACAGAATTGTTGGGGTCTTCTAAAAATTGTTGAACATTAAACTCATCAACCAAAACTCCTTGTTCAACTTTAGAATTATCATAAACTAAATAACCATTTGTAACGCTAAAGTTATTTTCTATTGTAGCATCTGATAGATTTACTGGTTTTATTACTATTTTATACTTTAACATTTTTATTTATTAATATCTATTCCGTAATTTTGAGCTTTAATTTGTATGGAATTGTCGGAACTTGTATTTGAACTCAATACTGATTCTACATTTTCAAAAAAACCTAATTCTATAAAAAAAGGATTTATAAATTGTCTTTCCATAGTAGCTCTTGACGGGTCAATGTCAACATTTACATATCCCTCTAAATTATGTGTCTTGTATACTGGGATATTTATATAAAAGTCTTTATCATAAGCATCTGAAATTAAACCAGTACTAGTTTTTATTCCCCCAAAAGGAGTGACATTTAATCTTATTTTATATTGATAAGTCTCTTTCATATATATAAATATATCTCACTAATAATTATTTAATGGTTCTACTGGCATTAATGTATAATTACTACCATCTACTTCTTTAAAATAAGTATATTTTATAGGATTTTCTTCAAATTTAATATTATTAACTTTAGTAACTGCTGATGTTTTGCTAAATAATTTACTTAATATTAATAAACCATTTATTTTGCAATCTATAGAGAAACTACTAATTTCATCTGAAGGAGTAAAAAAGTTAGGTATTTCAAAGGTTGGATATTTACTAATAAAATTCAATATACTATTTGCTGTGGAAGTTATTTTATTTTCATCAAATTTATTATTCAAAAATGTAAACGTATTTTTTTTATAATAACCTGCATCTCTTAATTTTTGCTTAATTACAGTTAAATTATCACTTGTGTTAATCTTAGCGTTATTGATTATATCATAAATTGCCTTTTCACTTTTTAAATCACCATTTAAATCTAATCTAGTTTTTATTTTTAAAATTTCTGAAGTTAAATAATAAGTTTTACCAGAAAAATCAAGTGAAGAATCTAATGCTTGAGAATCTATATTAACATCTGCGAAAGTTATGTAATCATTTTTTATAACTTGTATTTTAGAAGAATCTTCTATATCTGTTATTACAAACTTATATTTTGATTTTTCATAAAAAACATTTTGTTTATCAAAAGAATAATTAGAAGGTAATGTAAACTCAAAGTTTTGAAATCCATCACTTGAACTTATACTTGTAACAACCTCCCCAGGATTAATTAATTTATTATCATATAAAACAATTTCTCCTTCGTTTATAATATTAATTTTATAAGTAAAGTTGTTAGTTACATTATATTGAGAATACAGATTCGTATTAGCAAAAGATATTGGAGCCCCCACTAATTTAGGACTAGGGTATGACAATCTAAATATACCTTGACCTCTTAAAGGGTCATTATCTATTTTGTATGTAGTATATCTTTTTACTGATTTATCTTTTACAGTTAAATTAAGTTGTTTTAAATTATCTTTTACTTTAATATTTTGAGTAGGATTTTCTAATTTAAAAATAGCTTTTTTATCTAATCCATAATTAAAATATTCTTTTATATCTATTTCTATTTCAAATAAATCTAAACCTTCTTTTAAAAGTATGGTCTTTCTAAATTCTGGGTCTTCAATAGTACCAGTATTCTCTATGTCCTCTCCTATTATTATTGTACTATTAACATCATCTAAAATTAAATCTATAGTTTGATTAATACCTTTTATTGGAGTGTCTGCTTCTAATGATATATTCAATTTATCTCCAGAAGTAATTTCAAATTGCTTACTTTCAAACCCTATAGGAGATGGTAAATCATCATTTTTTATGATTAATTCAAAATTAGAATTAATATCTTTTTCTGAATATTTTAGATTTTTAATACCAAAAATAATTCTTTCATCTTCCTCCGTAAATAAATCATCTAAAACTTGTAGATTAACTTCTTTAAATTGTTCTCCTTTTTCCCATTTTAAAATTTGATTTTCAAAAACAAAATCTTCATTTGGGTCTTTTAAAGTCTCATCTCTTTCTATATAAATTTCAGCCTCTTCAACCCCATATAAACTAGGCGTTTCTAATTTAGCATAAAACTTTACTTCACCCGTTCTTTCGTTTACAGTTAAATTATTTAAATTATCAAATTCAGATTTAACTAGGGATATTTTGAGGGGTTTAGATAGACTAAATTCTTGTTTTATCCAATGAGTTCCATAAAAAAAAGGAAAATCATTTTCTACAACTTGTTCATTACCGTCTATATCTATATCAACTGTTTCTGTACCAAAATCAATAAAATTACCTTCAGAATCGAAAAATAAAAATGGTATCTCAAAATTGGCAAAAATATTTTTTTCCTCATCAATAATTTTAACTTCTAAAACTTTAGTTTCTCCATAATTATTTATATCAGGGCTAATTTCAAACAAAAAATTAAAACAACTTTTATTTTTTTTAAATATATTTTTAGATAAATTATTATTTTTTGATAAAGGTGCTGATAACACTTTATGTGTAACAGAAGATTTAGCATTAGGTTCTATTCTTGGGCTAAACAACAAATCTTCATGATTAGTTTTTATTTCTATCGATAAATTGTTGGTATCAGAAAAGATTGAATTTAAGGTTCCATATATACAAAATCTCAAAGATTCTCTTCTTTCTTTGTTAAATTGTTCTCTTACATTAAAGTCATTATTAACTAACTCTTTTTTAATTTCATTAGGTGAATTATAAATTTCTAAATTTATATAAACATCTTTATTTACTTGAGGAAAAACATCTTTTTCACCTAATAATATTTTTATTTTATCTTTCATTAGTTTTTTTTAAAATTAAACTCTCAAAATTTTAATACCACCATCAGCACAATCATGACCTACTCGTGATGAAGTGAAGCTTAATGCTGATGAAGATTTAGTTTTTTCAAAAATCAAACCATTAATCTGATATGTGCCTGCTTGATTGAATGTTTTTTTACACTTCTTAACTCCTTTTTTCTTGATTTTTACATTACCTTCAGCACTATATACTGTCGTAACTAAATATCTAGTTGGTATTTGAGTTTGTTCACCAGCTGTTAAGGTAAAGTTATAATAATCATAAATTATAGTGTCTACTTTCTTAATTTCACTATTTTTAAACTTAAATGTATAATTACAAGTATCATAAGAATTTTTTTGAATATCATAATCTAAATTTGAAGTAAATGTAATTTCAGTATAAGATGCAACATTAAAAGAGATAGATTTTTTTGGTTCAACTTGTCTCTTATCACCATTAACTGTTATTTCAGATTTTATGGCACCATTATTTGTTATTTCAATAACAGAATTTTGTGAAATTCTCATTCTATAGTTTTTTTTATTACTTATTCGTAATTCAAGCCTAGAGATAGCCTTTTCTCTATTGGTGTAGATATTTTCAATTACAACTTTGCCATACTTTTTAATTGGTGATGGTATTTTTTCTTCTAAAAATTGAGGAGAATCATCTACAATTCTATAAAAATCAATAGCACCTTGTCTTAACCATGAAGGAGAAATTGAGCTATCCATTTTTAATAATAAATTTTCACTCTGTCTATAATTTGCACCTATATAAGATTGAGGTATAAGTTTATTGTCTGAAGATGAATAATTTGAATTAATATCTGAATTTAACATAATATCACCCCAACCTTGATTATTAATTCTACCCCAACCTTCTGGTTTTAACCAATAAGCAAATCCACATTCTATTCTTTGATACTTTTCTCCACTTTTTACAGTAAAATGTTTACCTTGAAAAAGATTAGAGTGTTGTGATTTTCTAAATCCATTTGAATATTCTTCATGCCAAGAAACATCTGTTTCATATTTATATATTCTACTTTTAGTAATCGTCTGTGAAAATTTATTATATATAGCATCACCTCCTTCTAAGGGAGTCATAAGTCCATACCCTGTTGATTCTTCTTGACCATAATAAAACCCAGCTAAATCACCATCTAAATATCTAGGCTCAACTTGATTATTGAAGTCTTTTTCATTATATTCTATAGGTAGTGAAGGTATTTTATAAGGTTCTGGGTAATTTATTGTCCAAGTTCTTTCATATGGAAAAGTGTTGATAGAAGTATTGTATCCGTTGCCAGTAGCAGAAGAAGGATTAGAGTCTACACCTCTATTAGCATCAAAATGACTTGAATGAACAGCATTTTCTTCTAATTTATCTCTTAAAAATCCAGTTGTTCGATAAACATCTGGATTTCCTTCGTAATACATTTTCATTTGATAAGAACATAACCAAACACCTTTTTTAGAATTTAATTTAGTTCTTCCACCATCTTTAGATGATATTCCATTTGGGTCATAAAGATTAGCAGGTAGTTTAAAAGTTTGAAAATTATTTTTACTAAAATTAATCTGTGACTTAGTAAATTTATTTTCATTAAACCACTCTAATCTTTGATTTTCAACTCTAGAAAAAATATCATCCACTTCTACTATTTCTGTAGTTAAAGGATATCCTTCTTTAGTCATATCTTTAGCTAAAATATTTAATCTACTAAAATTACCTAAAGCAAAAAGTTCTTCTAAATTATTATCTTCAACAGAAATGGGAGATACATAAAAAGTAGACCATTTTCTCATATCTAAATTAGAAGTTATATTCACTTCAGTAAATCCAGTTTGAAATTCGCCCCAAGAAGAAACTACAGAGATTGGAATTTGCCTATAATAAAAATGAGGTACATTATCTATGTTAGGTAATTCTTCATTAGTGTATGGGAAGAAATTTAAGGCGACTTCACTTTTATTCATCCCTTGTTTTAATAAATCTACTTCAAATAATAAAACTTGATTTCCAGTAGGTACATCATGAATTACAAATTCTCCTTTTTCATTTGTAATAGTTGAATATTTATAATGTTCAGGTAAATTTAAACTTTCAACAGATTTTAACAAAGGTTTCAATCCATCAAACTCCTCTCCAACATCATTACTCCCTAAAGCTTCTCTTGCCTTATCTACACCTACATCTAAAACATAAGAGTTTAAATCTGAATAATCTTCTGGTTCTGAATTTTGTATGACATTCAAAGTTATTCTATTGCCATTTTCATCCTGAGAAGTATATGTAGGAAATTCTTCTGAAGGATTAAAAATAACTATTGGAACATTTGCCAAAGGAATTAAAGCTCTTTCTCCATTTTCATCTAAAACTTTTTGTCTAGCTACTAAAGTTCCACATACAACACCAGTGTCTGACTCTTGAGTTGGTACTTCAGATAAAAGATTATTTTTGACATTTAAAGTATCGAGTGTATCTATACTCCTTTTTAAAGTTATGTCAGCATAGTAATCTGTTTTTTTTTGAATTGTATTAAAAACATTTGAATATGCTGAATTTCCAGAGTAAGCTATTGCTTGTTCTATAAATTCTTCAACAGTTTCATTCTTTAATGGTCTTACATAATCTTGTTTTGCATAAAAAACTTTACCTTTAACTACATTCTTTTCTTCATCTTCAGATAAAAATTTAAATTCATTAGTTAAAGGTATTCTTTTACAATAAGAACCATCTACCATTTCTAACAATTCAACAACTTTATTATTTGCTCCTTTTATTGCATAAGCTTCTTTTCCTTGTTGTTGTATAGTATCCCAAATTCTAAGTTGTCTATTTATAGTTGGTAAACTGGAAATATTTTTGAGTTTTTCAAAAATTTCTTTTGAACTCGCATCAACTGTCGTAAAGTAAGTTATTACATTTACATCTTTATTGGTTTTTATTTTTTTTATAATATCTGCCATTTGGAATATTTATAATTGTTATTTTAAGGAATTTAATAAAAAAGTCAATGAATTTTAATTTCTTTCATTGAAAATCTTAAAATAAACCGTTTCATCCAATACTCTTTTAGTTCCTAGTTCATTTACTCTTAATTCAATCTTATAATTTTGATTAGATAAAAGCCAAGAAGTGTCTAAATCAATAAATTCTTTAGTGCAACCATCTATTACTATTGAATTGAAAGAAGACCAAGGTATAACTTCTGTAATTTCATTATGGATTAATCTATATTCTAAACCATAATATTCATTAGGAGTTTTTGTACTATATTCAACTCTAGTTTCTGCATATATTCTTATCAATTCTCCTTTTTTAAGAATTTGATTATTAGATATTCCATATAACTCAACTACATATTGATTAATTTCTTTTGGAAAATTAGTATAATAATTACCTAAAATATGAAATTTTTGTTCAAAAGATTGTTTGTCAATGCCTGGGGAAAATGTTATATCATTCCACACATCTTTATAAATTTGATTTTTTGTTGCACCTGTCATTAAAACATCTACATAATACACACCTTTTGTTAATTGGTTTGGCGTTAATCCAGTTATAACATCTTGATTAGCAGAGTTTTTTATAGAAACAGTTCCAGCAGAAAAATAATTAGCCGATGTATTTCCACTAAATAAATTTAAGAATAACCTAGAAGTTCTATTATTTGCTACTCTTAATCTATCATCTCTTATTATTTGATTGTCATACACAATTTCCATATAAGGTTTAAAAGCTGTATTAGTGTGCTTAGTATAAAATCTAGACATATACCTAGTGTATCCTGAAATTAATTCATAATCTCTTGTATAAGAAATTGCTAAACCATAATTTTCAGAACCTCCACTAAGCCAATCTTTTACGATATTAGTTATATCTAAATCTAAATCTTCGTCTCCAACATCAAAATGTTGAATAGAATAATTAGTTGTTGAAGCTGTAGGATTTATAAAAATTCCTGGCTCATCCCAAGAAGTAATAGATGTTGCTTGATTCCAATTTGAATAGCCAGTTAAATTTGTATCGCCTTTTGTAGTTTTTATATATTCTTGACCCATTAAATCATAACCTCTACCAGCATCCCATTCTTTATTGACAGGAAAAGCGATTAAATCAAAAGAAGAAGCTATTTTTTTGTCCAATCTAGCAAATTCAAAATCACTTTCTAACAATTTTCCGTCTGGAACTACATTTGTCATCTTAAGTCTATAAGAAGAGATGTAATCAGAATTTATCTCCTTAGAATTTAATTTATTTTTTAATTCTTCTAAATCAAAGTGAATCAAAAATTTAGATATACTATTTCTTAATCCAGACCCCCCATACCACAATATAGTACCTGGATTATAGGCAGAGTTAAAGTTTTCGAAATAACCAGAAGCTATTGTGTTATTTTTGTCAGGATAAATTCTAAGTCTTCCCATATTTTATAGTTTATTTTTATTTTAAATTATATATATTAATTAGTATTTATTATATATAACATAAATAGTGCATTAAAAAAGTCTTTAATTTTTTTGACTTTACTATTTATAATAAAAAAACATAATGGCTAATAGTATAAATATTAAATTTCCTTTTAAAGAAACAACAACAGGTGGTATATTTGATACTAACCAAACAACTGAACAAGCTTTAAAGGCTGATTTAATTTCTTTATTGACAACAAGAAGAGGGCAAAGACCTATGAGAAGTACTCTTTTTTCACCAATATACGACTATATTATGGAGCCATTGGATGATTTTACAAAATCTGAACTACAAAAAGATATTGAAGAAAAGGTTGCTGAATTTATTCCTCAAATAACAATAGTAAAAATTTTTTTCACAGAACAAGAAGAAACTAATTTATTAACAATAGAAATAGTATTTAAAATAAACACTTTCTTTGGAGTTACAGATTCTGTAACACTAAATATACCAAGAGAATTTTAATAATTAAACAAACACAATATGCCAGTATTAAAAAAGCAGGATTATCTTAAAAGAGATTTTAACACTATAAGAGAAGATATAGAAAAAGTTTTAAAAGTTTATTTTCCAAAACAATGGCAAGATTTCAATGTGACAAGTGCTGGTATGGCTTTAGTAGACTTACTTGCTTATGTTTCTGATTTATTATCTTATTATACAGATAAAAGATTTAATGAATTATTTTTAGATGGAGTTAGTGAAATTTCTTCAGCTTATAGATTAGCTAAAACTTTAGGATACAAAGTACCTGGAGTTAGAGGTAGCTCCACTCTTGTCGATATAACTATTAGAGTTCCAGCTATTTCTACAGGACCAGACGAACAATATTTGCCTATTTATAGACCTGGAGTTAGATTTGATGGGAATGGCCAATCTTTTGAAACTGTTAATCAAGTTGATTTTTCAAGTGATTTTTCTGAAACTGGTGTTACTAATAGAATTATAAATCCAATTTTTGATGCTTCACAAAATATATTAGGATATAATATCACAAAAAGAGAATTTGCAGTTGCTGGTATAACTACAACTTTACAAAAAATTATCACAGATGAAGATTCTGAAACAGAATTTTTAGAGGTGTTTTTATCACAAACTAATATTTTAGAAATTTTAGATGTTATAGTTCTTCCAGGAACTAACATAAACATTCCTCCAACATATACTGATTATAAAAATTTTGATTACAAATATTACGAAGTAGACCACTTAGCTGAAGATGAAATCTTCTTAGAAGATACTGGGGTTTCTACTGGTTCTTTTTCTTATGGGAGATGGGTTGAAGTAAATAGAAGATTTACAAAAGAATTTTTATCAGATGGTTCTTGTAAATTAACTTTTGGAGGTGGTACACCAAATGTTAATGCATATGCTGAATACTTAAATAGTCTAGCATTAAATAGTGCTAATCAAGTTAGTTATGAAAGAATATTAAATAATACTTCTTTAGGTGAAAAATTACCTGCTGACTCTACTCTATTTATAAAATATAGAATAGGAGGCGGGGAAGAATCTAATGTTGGTACAAACGTTTTAAATAAAATAGGAAACATAAATGCTGTAATACAAGGAGTTAATGCTACAGTTAACGATTCTGTCTTATCTTCAACAAAAGGGACTAATATTATTCCAGCATTAGGAGGTCGAGGTTTGCCTAATGTTCAAGAAATTAGATATGCTGCATCTAGTAATTTTGCAGCTCAAGAAAGATGTATAACGCTTGAAGATTATATTGCAAGAGCAAAACAGATACCTGGCAAATTTGGTGCTCCTTTTAGAATTAATGGAAGAGTTAATGATAATAAAATTCAACTTTATGTTTTATCTAAAGATTCTAATGGAAAACTTTCAGAAACTTCTTTAAGTTTACTAAAAAATAATCTTGTAAACTATCTTTCTAAATATAGAGCTATCAATGACTTTATAGAAATAAATGATGCAAAAGTTGTTAATTTATCTTTTGAAATAGATTTACTTACAGATAAAAGTTTTAATAGTAATGAAGTTAAAGTAACTTGTTTGCAACAATTAAAAGATTATTTTAATATTGACAATTGGGATATGGGACAACATGTTTATATTTCTCAATTAACAGATATCCTAAGAGAAGTTCCAGGTGTAATAAATGTTTCTGGAATAAGAGTTTACAATTTAGATGGAGGATTATATTCTTCTAATTTAATTTCTCAAGCTAGTGGACCTACAACTCTATTACCTTCTAGTGCTTCTAATAACATAAGAAAGACTTTAATAAATTTAATTGATAACACTATATATTCAACGCCTTTATCAATGTTTGAAGTTAGATATCCTGATGCAGATTTAAAAATAAGAACAACTTAATTTGTTCTTACAGATTTTGAAAGAATTTCTTGTATTTTTTCATCAGATAAATATTCATTTAAAAGATTTATTTCTTCTACTGTAGCATAAGGTTTTTCTTGTGGTGTATGTTTATGATTTAAACAAAATCTAATTATAATCTTTAAAAGTTTCACCAATTCATCACCTAAAACTAAAGGATGTAATTCTTTTGCTAAATCTCCATAAGTTTCTAAATCTGGATTCGTATTTATCTCAACATTAGATAAATCTTTTAGATTTCCATTTTCATCTAGTGCTCTATTTTTTCTAGAAGACTTATTTGAGGATATTAAATTTATATTGGATGCTACAATGTTAGCTTGAGAAAAAGAGTCTCTAGTAATTATATTTTGATTTATATCCAAAGAAGAACGAGCTATTTTTTCACGAGTTTGTTCTAAATTATCTTTTATTTGAATATAACATTCTGTTTTTTCATTTTTTTCAAAACTATTATCTTTTAAACCTCCAGCAGTAATTAAAACTTCTCTAGGCTTTAGAGCAATATTAGCATTATTTTTACCATCTAATCTAATATTATCTTTTATTATAAAATTTTGTACATCTACACTTTTATTTTCTCTAGAAAATGTATTTACAGTAAATAATTCATTAGAAGAAGAAGTACTTTCAAATTCTGTTTGAGCTTTTTTTACACTTCTAATTGGTCCTGCATAAAACCTTCTAGAACTTTGGTCTTTAGGGTTTTCCAAAAATACATAAACTAATTCATCAACTCTAGGTATTACATTTACAAATTGAGGTATTAATGGATAAGCCATTTTTGGAGTATTATCATTTTTATCTTTACCTGGTTGTTCTATACCAGTTTCAGAAGCAAAATCTATTATAGTAACTAAAAGCCTTCCCATATTAGAAGCATCTTCATTACTTATTACTTTACCCAAATATATTATCCTATTGCCTTGAGTTGCATCTCCAAACACAGAAGATTGACCTCCCATAATATTCAAATTTTCAGATAATCCATCTAAACTCATTTTATTATTTTTTTATTTCTTTTTGAAGTTCATAATATTTTAACTCTAAATTATCAATTTCTTCAAGTAAACTTTCAACTAATTGTTTTTTTTGTAAAAATTCATCTACAGTTTCTTGAATTTCTCTTAAAATTTGAGTTTTACTTCTTTTTGTTACCTCTTCCATAATATTTATGTAGCTAATCCACTTCCACTATGAGGTGCAACATTAGCACCAGTTGCAACAAGAGGACCCCCTCCATTCGCTCCACTAGATATAACATTCATACCTGAATCTACCGCAATATCAACTCTCATATCATTTTGAATAGCATCAACTATTTCATTAGTTACAAGCTTAGTATATTCTTCCATTACATTTGGAGTTCCATTCTCTAAAGGTCCAGTTGGAATTCCTATTTTTTCAAATTTTGATATAATTTCAGAACTTATAGAATCACTATCTAAGCCTGGTCTAAATTTAGATAGTAATATTTGAAACAAACTAAACTTAGGTATTTTTACTCTATTCTCTTTAAACAAAAAAAGTAAAAACTTAGAAAGCTCTTCAGATTTTTGTAATTTATCATCAACTTTTATACAACCCATATTTATAAATATTAAATTTAAATAAATTATTGATTATCTTCTTTTCTAAAATTAAAAACATCTTTTAATCCACTAGAATTTAACCTTTCTTTATATTCTGTTGCTTTACTAACTTTTTCAGAAGCGTTTTGAATTTTCTTTAAAAAGTCAAATTGTTCTTTTTGTCTCTTTATTAATTTTAAGATTTTCTCTTTTGCTTTTTCTTGTATTAATTTTGCTATTTTTGATTTAGCTTCAGAAACTAACCTTCTTATAAGCATAGATAAAACGATAGAATATAAAGAATTTATTATACTCTTAGAAAATGCTGATTTTTGCTCAAAATCTTTTTCATTTCCACTTTTACAAGATTCACAAATTTCACAAGGACTTGATAAAATTTCTTTAGAGCTCAAAGGTTCTTGTCCAGTTTTTATTAACTCAGCATTTATAACACCAAATACTTGATTCATTTCAGGACTAACAGATAAAGAAACACTTATATATTGCATTATTTTTTCAATAACTATTTGAAAAAAACTTTGTTTTACTTGTGTAGAATCTTCTTCATTTCTTTGTCTTTGCATTTCTGATTTTACATAATTATTTAATAATGTAAAAGATTCTGCTGGATTAGGTCTTTGGCTTTCAGATATTCCTAAGTCTTCAGAAGAAACTAAATCAAATTCATCTTCAAAATTTTCTGGTAAGCTTATTTCAACTTTTTGACAAGAAACTATTAATTCAATTTTTCCAGCCTCTAACTGTCTTTTTAGTTCAACTCTATTATATTCTAATTCTTGTTCAGTTACTCCTGGATTATTAGAAATAGAATACATCTTTTCTCCACAAGCAGCAGCATTTAATAGTTTTTCTTGAACTTCTGAGTCTGGGTTTATTTTTTCTTTAGGTCCAAAAATCATTTTTATAATTTGAGCAACTAAAGCTCTTTTACCCATTGATAATGAAGGTCTTAAGTATTTTGTTAGATATTGTTCATTTGTTAATCCTATATCATCTGGATTTACTCTAAATGAAAATGTGTTTATTATTTGATTCCTAAAATCCTCAGTTACAGAACTTAAGCTTGTTAATAATAAATTTTCATCAATTTGAATATCTGATTCTATAACTCCAACAGTTTGATTTGATGTGTTATTTGAATCAGTTGAGTCTTGATTTGGTATAAACGTAGAAGAACCAACATTTGATTGGGTAGGGACAAATTCAGCACCTTGAGGTGGATAAGTTGTTCCACTTATAACTCTTTCTTCATTTAAGCTATCATCAAATCTTAGGAAGACTTCAATGTAGCTTTCTGATAAATCTGCATTATCAACATATTTATAACTTGGTAAACTAGCATTATTTGTAACTAAAAATACATAATTCGAATCAGTATTTCCAGGATATGTAACTCCATCTACAACTAATTCATTAGAGTCAGAAAAGTCACTTACCCAATCATAATATTTATCATCTAAAGATTGATAATCAACAAATTCATCACCATCTATTGGTCCAATTGTTATAGATGCAGTTGGGAGACCTTTATTATTAGTAACAGTTAAAATTAAACTAGTAATATCTTCAACTCTTGTTGCATTTGCAGGTATTTTTTGTTTTTTAAATTCATAAGTTAAAGGTTCTGCAACTAAACTGTAACTATATACTAAATTTTCAGTATTTCCACTTGAATTAGAATTAGTAACACCAGTACTATAAGATTGACTATTTCCAGAAAAACTACTATCAATTTCTAATTCAAAATTTAATATATTTTCTATATTTTTATTTTTATCAATTTCTATGTTATTTAAAGCTTCTTTATATCCATCTAAAGACGCTTTAAGAACATAGGTTCCTGATTTCAATTTCTTTATTAAATAATTACCACTTTCATCAGAAAGTAATTCCAAAGGCGGATTAGCTCCAACAATTTCTATTTTTGCACCATTTAAGGATTTGTCTTCACTTAAAGATTTAATATTCCCAGACACATCTCCATACAGATAAGGAACTTCTGCTTTTAAAGTTCCAGTAGGTGGATAGTTAATGTCAAACTCTTCTGAATAGTAACCAACATTATTAAATTCTGTTTTTACTTTTTTTATAAATTCATCAACTGTAATCTGAGTATCTGCTGAAAATTTTGTTACTTTTACAGTAGGAAGTCTATCTGGTATATTACTATAAACATTTGCATACCTAGCTCCATTTACTTGAAATTCAGAAAATTCATACTCTACAACATTAGTCAATTCTTGTGTAGAAGAATTTGAATCAGATGAATCTGAAACTGTAGTATCTTTTACTTGTGGAGCTAAATTAATTTGTCTTACATCTAAAGATTTAGCTAAACCTTTTATAATTATGTCTTCTAATAAAAATTCATTTTCACCATAAGTAGCAAAAACTTTCCTTAAAAACTGATTCATAACAGCATCAGTAGTACCTGGCCCAGATATTGCATCTAAAAATTTAGTTGATAAATCAAAAGTGCTTATTTGTTGACTTTTCTTTAAATTTGGAAATTGAATTTTAGGTGCTGTAACATAAGTGTTAAGCGAATTTAATTTAGAAAGTGCTTTATTTTGACTTTCTGTTAATAGTGAATTTAAAGGTTTTTTAAATGGCATAATTTAATTTATTCAGCACTTTTATTTTTATTACCGTTTATATATTTAAAAATTTCTTTTTTCATATCATCATTAGGCATTCCGTTAGAAGATAATGAAGAATCTGGATTTGAACCATCTTTATAAATTATATCCTTTATCATTTTTGCTACAGAAAGCATCGAATTAGAACGTTCAGCAGCAACTTTTAAATAATCAACTGCAAATTTACCTTGCAAAACAAAATCTTCTGGACTAACTATAGTTTCATCTTGTCTTCTATATCTCTCTAAAGATAAATCTCTTTCTTCTTCCATATTTTTAAGAGATTTATCTAATAATTTTCGAAACATATCTTCTAAATTATTTGTATCACCTTGATTTTCCATACTTTTAATTTATTAATAAATATATTTAACAAAAAAAATAACTAATTTAATCCTCTTAAAAAATCTTCTTTAAAGTTTTTATACATATTTCTTATTCTAGTTAAAGAATAAGTTATTTCTTTTGTTTGTAAATCTGTTCTTTCCTTAATTAAATGATACAATAAATTTTTATTGTAAATATTAATTACTTCATGTCTATTAAATATAAAAATTATAGCCTCCATTACCTTTTTGTCATTTGGTAAAATTTTAGGATTTATTAATTCTTCTTCTAATTTTTTTATTGTCTCTCTAAAAACTACATTATTAATCTTTTCAGACTCTAAATCCATTTTCTTTTCTTCACTATCTTCTCCTAAATTTACTTCAGCTGATGAATTTTCTATACTTATGTTACTTTGTGTATTTTTATAAGAGATTTTCTTTTCACCCATTAAATAATGCTTAGCAATAGTACCGAAAAAAGCAAAGGCTCTCGCACCTTTTGAGGGGTCATACCTATCCATTTTTGTTATTAAAAAAGACATACAATCCTCTTGTAACTCTCTTATTTCTATATCAGAACGAAAAAGTTTATAGGTAAATATAATGTTTTCAACTAATTTTTTTAAAGATTTATAAATATCTTCTCTAAAAATTTTTTCTTTTTTGATATTATCTTTCTCTTTTATAAAATTAGCTATAGCTCTTTCTTGTTCTACACTCCAATATACAGAGTTTTTTTCATACTTTTCTTCGACTTCTTCTTCATTGACAATTCTAGAATATTCTTCTCTAAGGAATTCAATTGTTAATTCTTTTTTATCGTCATTTTCTTGTTCAAATTCTGGATTGTATTTTGTAATATTTTTATGTAAATACAAAAATTCTTCTCCTATTGATTCAAACTTTAATTCACTTAAAGATTTTAAATTTTGCCCTGGCATTTTTCATTTTTTTTATTTTTTAGGACATTTACTTTTTTATACGTAAATGATTTGTACAATTTTTACGTCTCATGTTTTGTTTGAAAATTTAAAGGCAACCTTTTTAAGAGGTTGCCTTTTATTTTTATTAGGCGGTTGTTTCTTCGTATTCTATTTCTCTATCTTCAGACATAAAGTATTCACTTTTAGCTTGTTCCATCCAAAAGCCAATCTCTTTAGCAGTCAAACCTCCATTTTCCTTAGATATTGTAGTTATATTTGAAGGGATTTTTGAAGAGAATCTATCAAAAGTTGAGCTATTAACATCCATTCTCATTTGATAACCATATCTTGGAATAGTATAAGTTTTTAAATCTTCATAAATCATTCTTAAGAAAAATTCATATGAAGAAGCGATACTCATATTTTCCTTAAAAGGATAATATTTACCTTCTCTTTCTTCACTGTATTCTTTAATATCTTCAACTTTCAACATACAACCTGTTGGTGATAAGCAATTCCAAGACATTAATAATTGTAAGTCAGCTTGCCCAGAAACTTCAACTTTACCTTCAAGCCAAGTAGCTTCATTTAAATGTCCAGTCATATTTCCAGCTGAAACTTGTCTTACAATTGGGAAAAATACAGATACGTCTTCTTTTTCAGTAGAGAATCTATCAAAATTATAGACCCAACTTTCTTCAACAACATCATCTTTATCAATTACAGAAAACCACTTATATCCATTTTCGTTAGCAATATTAAAAGCATCGTTAAAAACAGAGTTAAAACTAGTTGATGTAGTTGTCTGAATAGCAAAGTTCAATGTTTTTTCTGAAGTTAAAGTTTTTGTTAAAGGATTTCCTTTATCATCTGTTTCAAAAGCTCTTTTATAAGGTTTGTTAGCTATTTCAGAAATTTTTTCTAAAGTATCTTTTTCTAAATTTTCAGAAACTAAAATCAAAACATCCGTAGGATTTGTTTGTTCTGCTAAATTATATAAAGATTCACTTAAAGTTTCTTCTTCAATTTTATTAATTGGTAATACAACTAATAAATTTTTATTATTTAAGGTTTCTAAATTCTTCAATTCTTTCATTTTTAATAGTGTTATAAATATTTAATACAGATTCTACTTCTTTTTCTCTTGTATACTCTGAAATTGTTCTTTCGTATTCTTTTTGAATTTCTTCTGAATCTAAAACTCCAGAAAAATATCTATCCAAAGCCATACCAATCAATTCAGCCAATTGGAAAACATCTCCGTTAACAGCCCAAAATCCATTTTTTTCATTCACATATTCTTTACTTCCAAAAGGAGTCCAACCAACAACGTGAGTACCGCTAGCCATAGCTTCTAAAGGTAATGTACCAAATCCAGCAACTTCATCAGTATATAATGCGATAGCAGAATTTTTTAACTGTTGTGCAAATTGTTCTTTAGTTAAACCTTGAAGAGGAGCGAAACGAATCCATCTATAATGTGGATAAAATTCATAAAATGTTCTAATAACAGTATTAGTTTTCATTTGAGACTCTGGCCCTCTACCAGGCATATAGGAAATCATTGGAGCTTTATCAGAAATTTTTTCTGGGACATTAAACAATTTTCTATCAATACCTTGTTTATAATTTTTAATATTTAAACCTGGCATAATAGTATTTAAATATTCTGTAATACCATCTGAAACAGAAATTACATCTTTAATTCCAAAGTGTTGCCATTTTTGACCAACCTTCATACCAGATAAAACATAATACCAACTTTGAGCCATAACAACTCTTCTACAAGGTAATTGAGAAGTGTTTTCCATAATATTAGGAAATCCTTCAGGTATAATTAAGATGTCTTCTGGATTCATTTTTAATGATTCTACTGTTTCAGTCGTTCCATCAGTATAAGTAAGAACTCCTTCAGCTAAACATCTAACATCAATTTCTTCTTTTAAATCACCTAACCAAGTTGGGTTAAATTTATCAAAAATAATTACTGGGTCTTTAGCACCTTTTAATCTAGCTTTTTGAGTAGCTTCTAATGATGCTTTATTATTTTGTTGTGGTTCATAAATGATTGCCACACTTTTTCCAGCATCTTTTAATATTTTTGCGTGTTCGAATAAAACAGAGATACCTCCACTAGGAGTGTTCATAGCAGGACAGTATATATATACTGTATTTTCTTCTTTTTCTATTTTAGAAATAAGACTTGAAATTGCTTTTTCTCTTTGTTTTAACATTTCTTCTTCTGAAATTTGTTGAGAAACTGTTTCCATATTATTAATTAATTTTTTATTTATAAATGTAATATAGTACTTAAATCATAAAAGTAAACTTTAAACAAAAAAAAAGCCTCAAATAATTGAGACTTTTCTTAAATTCAATTTAAATACTTATTCAAATAAATTTTTTATAAATTTTTCATTTTTTATATCATTTATAGAATCAAATGAATAATCTGATTGAGAATAAGAATTATACATATGATTGATTTTTATTGAAATCTTATCATTAGGTTTAGACTCAAAAACTTCAGGAGAATCACTAATAGCAACATCAGCAAATTCCCAAACATCTTTATAATCTTCAATAAATTTTACATTTTTTACCTTACAAGCATTTTTAGCTAAGAAATGATAAGTCGAAATAATAGAAGCATCTTTACACTTTGCAAACAATACTACATCAAACATTTTTGATACTTCTCCAAAAATTTGTAAAAAATTTACTGAATCCATAGATTTTGGAAAGCACTGAGAAGAGCCAAAAATTTGAAATGAAAAATCATTATACATAAATTTCTCTAAATCCTCTCTATTTTCAAAAAAATAATGATTTAATAAATCAAAAGTATCTAATGGTAAATTTATTTTTTCATCAATCTGTCTTTGTATCTCTAAAATATCTTCTTCAGTTTCTTCTGGAGATTCTACATAATTAAAATTGTCATCCATCTGTACAAGAGAATCATTTTTTATAAAAGTTCTTCTGTACCAATTGTCAAATTGAGTGAAAACATCTCTTATTGTCCCATCTATTCCTATTGCTAATACTTTTTTATTTTTCATATTTTTTATTTTGTTATATTAATATTTTCTACTTCATCTTCATAATAAAAAGAAGATTCTTCTTTCATTATTAAATTAAAACCATATAGTTCATAATCACTTTGAACCTCTTGATTTTTAACTGAACCTTTTCCTTTTGGAACTATAGCATACTTTTCTAAATCAATTTCTTCACTATAAATCTCTCCAGTCAAACCATTACAAAATCCAGGTTGCTTAAAAGAAACAAGTCCAACCAAATATCCTTTATCATCTATTCTTAAATTCCTAACAATACCACAACTTAAAGAATCTAAAATAAAATCATTGTAAATATCTCTAAAAACTCCCTCTTCTTCATTGTCTATAGCATATTCCAATTCATAACCATCTATAACTCCATTCTCTTCACTTTGTTTTTGATTTTGAATCCAATCTTCAACAACCTCTTTTGTGTAAGCTCTAAAGTTTTTATTTTTATTATCTACTTTTAATATCTTATATTCTTTTTCTATTACTTTTGACATATTATATTTTTTTTATTTAAACAAATATATATTTTTTTTTATATAAATGCTAATAAATTAAAACAATTCTCTATTGTTACTTAAATTTACAAATTCTTCTTCAATAATTTCTTCTTTTCCTTCAAAATTTACTAGAAAAACATCTTCCTCTTCACCAAATTCTACATCACCCCACTCTTCATTAATATCTTCACCAAAAGGTCTGATTGGTCTCAAAGCTGCTTGCATTTTTCTAGGTTCTTTATGAAAATCTACTATACATTTAAACCTTTCTAATATTGTTTGTTTTTTGTCAAATATTCTATAATACATTTCATCATTTAAAATAAAAAAGTTTTCTTTAGATACTTCTAATTGCATAATTATATTTTCAAAACTTTTTATCATATTTTCTTTCATCTCTTTAAGAGTAGAAATTACCTCATCATAATTTAAGTTTTTATAGTCATTTTCGAAAAAGTTATTTTGATTGTAAGTCTTTAAAGGTATAGTATTAAATTCTTTATCATCCAATTCTTCTCCAAAAAGTGAAACTTTTTTTTCAAAAGGTATTTTACTTGTAATTGAAAAATCAAAATCATATTGATTTATATCATATAATTTATTTATTTTATTTTGTTTTAACTTTTCTTCAAAAACTTCACTTTTTTCAAAAAACTCATTTATATACTCTAAAGTTTTTAAAGTAATATTTGAATTTGCAAACTCATAATGTTGTTCTAAATTTCCATTTTTACCTATTTGTAAATGACATATTGTTTTTGAGTTTTTATCTTTTAAAGATAATATTGCTATATCTTTTCTTCTAACTTCAGAACTTAAATCATTTAAGCAGTTTCTCATAAACTTTGCCTCAAAATATAATTCTTTAGGAGTTAAGTTAATAATGTAACTTTTATCTGGGAAGGTGTATAAAATTCTCTTCTTTTCACTTTCATCACTCTCTATAAATTGAGAAGCGTGAAAAAAAGCTTGTTTTAAACTTTTTAAATCCTCTTTAAGTTTTATATTTTTATTAAAAAGCTTAACAACTAAACGTATATTTTTCTTAACTTCTTCAGAATTAATAGAAAAATTTTCTTTTTCTATTTTATCTACAAACCAAACTATGTGGTTTTGAGGAACTTTTAAACTCTTACAAAATTTTATAGTTTCTATATTTCTACCATTTGATAATAAAAACTTTTCTCTACTTGTTAATTTCATTTTTATATATTATTTAAATGTTGTATAATTTATATCTCCTTTTTTATTCTTAAAAAAATTAATATGTTGTGCTTTTCCGTTTTTATGAATTATAACATGAGATTGTAACCAAGAACTTGGACCATTATTATAACCTACTCTTAATTTTGTTGAAGTACCAACTGCAAGAGCACCATCCTTTCTTTGTGGACTATGGTAATGACCCACAACAATTTTTGTATTTAATTTTCTATATTGTAATAAACTACCTCTTGAACCATTCGAACCAACATCTCCATGTTGACCTAATTCCCAATCTAAAACTTTATATGAATCTCTTCTTCCTAAAGTTTTGAAATTTGGAAATTTATTATTTATAATGGAAGGTATAATACCTTTTACATTTTCAGGGTGTTCTGCATATTGTTTCAACAAAATAGAAGAGTATTCCATATATAAAGGGGAATTTTTGGGGGTTGGTTGACGTTTCCAATCTTCATTTTTAACCCATCTATCTAAAAAGTCATCGTGATTACTTCTTACAATAACTACATTTTCATACTTTTCAAAAGTTTCTAAACCTTCTAAAAGTTCATCAACTTCTTTTTTAAGATTATTCTTATCATTTATCTCTTTTGAGTATTGAATAAATGGGTCTTTCATATCATGATGTGAAATTGAATATCCATCAAAAACATCATGCAAAACTACATGTTTAGGTTTGATTTTATTTAACATCTTATGAGTAACATCTAACACTTCTTGTTCATGATGTCCCCAGTGTAAATCACCTAAAATACAAGCTTCTATATCTTTAATATCTTTAATGATTGTTTTTGAATTCTTAACATCATAAGTAACCTCTTTGTACAAATCTAAAAAATCACCATTATCTTCAGCGGAAACTTGTCTTATATAAAATGTTTCATCATCTTCAATTTCAACTACTACAAAACCTATTACGTGATGAAACTCACCTTTCTTTCCAGCTTTAGAATCAGTATAATTTTTTTCAGTACAAGCTCCAGTGGTAACCATCATTTTTGACTTTTCACCTTCTATTACTGGTATCATTTCCATTTGTAATTTAGGAGAGCCAAATATACAAGAGTTAACACCAGAAATAGATTGCATACCAGTCATTGGATTAACTGCAGTAGGATGAATCTTAATGTCAGACATAATTGAAACATACTTATGTATATCGTGTCTATTGGCATCAAGATATGGTTGAACCATTTCATCCCATCTTTCATCTTCTTCTTGTTCATCAGACCATACAGATGTTGGATTTTTATAACGTCCAGCAATAACGTGTATATCTGCGTCTATGTGTTTAGAATATTTAATTAAATTTTTGAAAAACCTTTCATTTACTGGAGTATTATTTTGTGCCCAAGTTACAATAAATTTCTTTTTCTTTTTATTGAAAATTCTTTTTTGAGCTTTAACATACTCTTCTGGGATACTTTCTTTTTTTTCGCTTAAGTTCAACTTTTCTGAAGCCCACTTTCTAACTGTTCTTTCACTTTTACCAGTTAGTTTCATAAGCTTTTCCATTCTTTTGTCCCAACTTAACTCTTTGTCTTTATAAATTTTAGTGAAGCGTTTTATGTCGCTTTTTGTCATATCTTTAAAATTCATTGAACTACTGTTATTAATTATTTGAGTAGCAAATTAAAGACTTTTTTTTATAAAAAACAAATTTTTATTTATTTCTTTTAATTCCAAAGTTAGATTTATACCATAATCTCTCATGAATATAATAAAGAATCATTTTACTTATAACTTCAACACCTCCAATTGAAAAACCAATCATCCAATTATTTGTCAAAAACCAACTAATTATTATAGTATCTATTGTTCCTAATAATCTCCAAGTTATAGTTTTGGCAATATGTCTTTTATGACTTATTTCTAGTTTCATATAAATAATTTTCAACATCTCCCTGGATTGATTCATCAACCATCTCTCTCCAAGAGTTATTACCTTCTTTAATTGATTCCCTAATCTTAGTGGCTGAAATAAACCCAATCTCTTCTGTTGGTCTGTATTCATTAATCTCGTATCCTACACCTCTACCATAATTAACCGATTCAATATCAGGTATAATCATTACCTTTACATCATCACCTTTAGAATTATGATACTTTTCAATCATACTTACAGTTTGTTCTGTTGTAAAAGGATTCTTTTCATCTGGTTCAATATCTCTAACCATAATAAGTACTGGAACACCCTCATCCAACTTTTGTTGAATTAAATTGATATGCCCATAATGGTATGGTTGATATCTACCAACGAATATCGCATATTTCTTATCTTTGTTTTTGGTGGGTTCACCTCCATGATTTTTCTTTTCCCAACTCATAAATTTTTATAAATAAATTCTACACTATCTTCTATACTCATCTTGTCTGTTCTAATAAACATATTAGGGTTTTTAGGTTCTTCATAAGGTGAATCTATACCTGTAAACATAGGTATTTCTCCAGCTCTAGCCTTTTTATACAACCCTTTTGGGTCACGCTCTTCACAAGTTTCTAATGGTGTTTTAATATAAATTTCAACAAAATTATCTTTGCCTATTATCTCTTTAGCCATTTGTCTTTCATTTTCAAATGGCGAAATGAAAGCTGTGATAACTATAGCACCTAAATCAATCATTAAATTTGCAACTTCAGCTATTCTTCTAATATTTTCCTTTCTATCATCATCAGAAAAACTCAAATCTTTATTAAGACCCATTCTAACATTGTCACCATCTAAAATATAAGCTAATTTACCTTCATTATGCAATTTAGATGCTAACTCATTTGCTATAGTTGATTTACCAGAACCAGATAATCCAGTTAACCAAATAACTTGAGGTTTTTGTTTTAATATTTCTATTCTTTCTTTTTGAGTTATTAAAAAATTTTGAGAAATTATATTTTTATTCATTGTTTTATATTATTTTTTTTCATATATATCATCAACATTTATTTTTTTTATCAACTGATATCCATTATTTGATAATATTTTTTGAATTAAAGTATTGTTATAATTATTTTCAACAATAATTAATTTTATTTTCACTTTGTCGAAATCTATACTTTTTATTATATCAATTTCACCACCTTCAGTATCTATAGTGCAAAAATCAATCTCATTAATATTATGCTTATTTAATAAATTATTTAACAATTCTGTTTTAACTTTTATAATTTCAATTCCTTTATTTTTAGGATTTTTTATTTCTTGCTCAATTCTTTTTTTATGTTTTTCATCATAAGAGTCAACTATTCCACTTAAACCTTTGCCCCACCCTGATATATCCATAAAATCAACTTCATCAACCTTATTAGATAGTGCGTAATTTTCACATATACATGTTCTATTATTCTCAAGTAATTTAAAGCGTTTAGGGCTGGGTTCTATACACATCCCATACCATCCAATATCTTCAAAAAATTTTGTATTACTTTTATCTATTCCATCATCTGCACCTATCTCTAAGAATACACCATTTTTTTTATTTTTAAAATATTTTTCATATAACCATTTATCTTGACCATATTGACTATAAAACTTCATATTATTATTATTATTTAAATTATTATTTTTTTATTTTCAATTTCTTTTATTTTTTTATATATTACTTCCCATATATTATATTCATTGAGTATTAACATCCTTGCTTCTTTTAGTGAATTTTTTTCAGTTTTTGTTAAAGGTTTTTTAATAATTTCATTTATATCATCTAAAGGATTACTACTATTAATATCAATTAATCTATAACTATCTTTTGGAAAGTAATTTTCTATATTTGGACACCCCCAATAAATTGGCATACACCAAGACAAATAAGCATCAGCTAACTTTTCAGTCCAATAATTTTTTTGTTGTGAATTTTCCATAACAATAGTATATTCATAATCAATTAAACCTTCAAATTTACAATTTCCATCATAATTTAAAATGCCCTTATAATTATCGCCATAATATTTTTCATTGTGACCCTTTCCATATAATTCAATATTATTTTTTGTTTTAAATAAATTTTTAATATATTCATTTCTGTGAGTATGTTTTGAAGAGGCAACACAACTAATCTTTTTACTTTTATTTGGATATTTTAATTCTGTTAATTGTTTATAAGATTTATTCAACCAATAAGTGACACCAGTATTTTTTAAATTATAATCTACTATATGTTTATATTTTAAATTTCTATAAGGTCTTATATAATTTGGTTCTCTTTTTATAAAAATTGTTTTTTCAATTGGAGTATTTGTTGCAAAAACTTCTAAGACAATAAAATAATCAGCTTCATTCATATTTATTGTTCCAACCAAATCTTTCCAAACACCATCACTATTTGGAGTTTGTTTGGAATATCTTTCTAAAAGTTTTCGATTGTCTTCATTCCAATTGTTTATAAAAAATATTTTTTTCATTAAAATTTAAATTTAAATAATTCTATATCTTTAGCATATATCTCAGAAACAATATCTTTAGTTTCATTATCATAATAATCTTTATATTTTTTATAACTTTTTTTACTTACATTTTTAACACTTAAGTTAGGAATTATTTTTTTAAATTTTAAATCTAACTCAATATCTTCTAATTTAAAAACGTAATCCAATAACATCAAACCTTCATTATTATAAATATACTTATTTTGAGATTCCCAACCTTGATGTTTTAAAAAGTTATTATCTTCTTTAAAAGCTTGTAAAGTTTCTTTAAAGTTAAGTTTTATTAAATTTTTATAATCTGGGTGAGCTCCATATATAGAATTACCACTAACTGAATGCCAATGACTTTCAGGCATTCTAGCGTATTCATAATTAGACACTACTCTATCCCAAGGATTTCTAATAACACAAAACTTTATATAATTTTCCCATTGATTTGGAAAGTTACTTTTATAAAAAGAAGGCAAATGATGACCTTTAAAAGAAAAATTCATCCCTTCTGAGTCAGTTATTGATGTCCCAGCATTCTTTGGGATATGTATAAAAATTAATTTATTTTTATGTGATATTGGCATAATTATCTTAAATGTTTATTATTAGTTATAATATTTTCTATATCTGAAAATCCTGGCTTTTGCCATGCTATTGTTGGATTGCATATAAAAGAATTAATGTTAGGTAATAATTCAGATAATAACACATCAACTTTAAATTCTCTTTCTTTAAATTTGTTTAACATTTTTTCAACAATCTCTTTTCTAATAATAAAAGCGTGTGTACAATATACTTTTTTAGCTAAATATAAAAAATCATTATATTTAATTTTATCTCCAACATTCCAACCACCTAAAAATAATAAATCCCAATTTTCTGGTAAAGTTTTAGTTATTTTTTCTAAATCATTAATAAAATTTTCACCAACTTCAACATCATCTTCAAAAATTATAAAAAAATCTTCATCTAACTCTTTTACTTTTTCCAACAATCTTATATGCGAATCTCTACATCCTCTCCAACCTCTTTCAAACATTGGTTTATTTGAGAAACTTTCTTTGCCATCAGTTGCTGAAAACCTTTCCCATTTTAAAGGTAATTTTATTTCAGATATTCTATCTACTCTTCTATCTAAGTTTATAACAAAAGTTTTTGTTTTTTCTAAATTTATCATTTTATTTTTCCCATTTTTTAATTATTTCACAATGTATAGGTGTTTCTTTAGAGTGTAAATCATCATATATTGTATATTTATTTTTCATTTTTGGATTGTATATAAAAAACTCTTTAGCTTTTCTTGCAATACTTATCATTTTTACATTTTGTTTTTTGCAAATATCCGATAAATATATATCTGCTTTATTTGGTGTTTTAAAATCTTTTAATTTTAAATCTAAAACTTCTAAATCTATTCTACAACAACCAGTACCTATAACATCTACTTCAGTATCTTTGTCTAATGCAGAATTTGAATGCAAAACTATTCTGTCTTTATAATAATTTTTACAAGGATATTTTATTATTGAAGCATGAATACCAATTACTGGGTTGTTGTTTTTTAATAAATGCTCAATATAATTTTTTTTATATATCAAATCATCATCACACGCAAAATAAAAATGACCTTTATATTCATCTACTTTGTAAAATTTAGCAGCATCTCCTAAGGAGTTATCCAATAAATAACTTTCTATTTTTTCTTTTTTTAAGAAACTAGGCACTTCTTTATAATTGTTTAATCCTACTATAATTTTATCTACTTGATTATATAGAGAATTTACAGTATCTCTAAGGCATTCTTCTCTTTCAGGCAAACTTGCAATTCCTACTACTTTTAATTTCATATTATTTCAAAATTTTCATTCATTTCTGGTTCAATATATTCAAAATCTTTAGCTAATTTTTTAGTGATACTTTTTCTATATTCACTACCATAACCAGTTTCTCTTTTTTGAGTTAAGGATTCAGAATGAATTCTTCTTAAATAAAGAGGTTTTCTGATTATATATCTCTTAAATTTTTTAGTTCTCATTTCAAAATCACTATCAGCACCCACTTTCCAAGCTTTATAACCACCTATTTCTTTCCATACGCTCCATTTGACAGCAGCTATACCTTCCATTTCTTTTGGACTTAAACTATTCTTACCATCTTCAGTAAAATTTTGACAATGATACAAAACTAAGTCATTTTCTTTTAAGTGAGGCTCTACAGTTTCTAACAAATTATTTATTTGAATATCATCAGCACCAACAGTTATAGTTTTGTCAAAATTTACATTATTAAGTAAAGAGTTTAAAGTTACAAAAGTACCTTTATTCTCTTTGAAATTTATAACTTTTAAGTTTTTGTATTTATTTTTTATTTTCTTTACTTCATTTAATGTATCTAAACAACCATCTATACCTAATAAAATTTCATAATTATCTTTTTTTTGAAATAATGTTTGATTTTGAATTGAATCTAAACAACTTTCAATATATTTTTGTGCCTGATAAGCTGGTACTATTACACTCCAACCTTCTTGAATATTTCTTTCTGAAAATTTTTTCATTTCTTTTCGATTAAAAGTTCATTTTTGTTTAAAAAAGGAAATTCTTTCAACATTTCCTCTACATTTTTTTTAAGATTTTCTATTTTTTTAATATATTTTTCTCTTTCTTCTTCTGGTAATACAATAGGATTTAAACAGTCAATATATGTTTCTTTGTTTCTAATAGGAATAAAAATACTATGATATTCTTCATTATATGTAAAAGTTTGTTTTATATTATTAATATATTCTGAAACTTCTACATTATCTAAATTTCCTATATTTATATAGTGAACTATTATTGGTTTCATATCATTAAATTAATTCAAATTTGTTTAAAGGAAAATCTAACTCTTGATAACATCCTTCAATTTGATTAAAATCCATATTTTTATAGTCAACTTCTAAGTCATCCAATATAAAAGAAGTGTTTAATTTTTCAATACTTTCAGTTTCTTTTGCTAAACCACTAACTAAAACACTCTCTTTGAAAGAAGACATATTTTTTCTGGGGAAATTATCAAATATTTGTAATCCGCTCTCATAATCTTCCAAAGAACTAAAAGAAACTTTTTTTGTCAACTTCTTTATTTCTTTTGTTCTAAAGATATGTCCATTTAAAGATAAAGGATAACCAAAATCCAAATAATGAACTTGCCAATCCCACATAATGTACTTATCATCTTCATAGTTAGGTCTTATAATATTATCAGCATCCATCGTATGACACTTTATAGTATTTTTACCTAACCTCATAGAGAAACAAAATGTATCTTTATCATCTCTCAATTGAGTAACCAAATCTTCTTCCTTAACTTTACTAAAAAGAATATTGTCATCTGTAAAGAAACAAGTATAATCACTTTTTGACTTTTCTAATAAGTCTAAAATTTTTTCTTTAAAATCTTCTACCCCTTCTACCCAATTAATTTTAGGATATTTCTTGATTAACTTTTCATAACCTAAATTATAACTATAGTTTGTAGAAGTATATACAACACTCAAATCAAAAATATCATTTGAATTTACATCAATAGATGATAATAAAAGGTTTAATTGTACTGGATTGTTTTGTGAAATTATTATACCATTAATCATTTTCTTCTAATTTTTCTGTTTTATAACTTTCTAATTTTTCGAAACTTTTCTTTCTATTAACATCAATATAGGTAGTTAACTGCAATTCTCTTTGTAGTCTATTATCGGATATTGGATTATCTACATTGTGTATATACATTTCTTCTTTATTAAAGAACACATGCTCCTTACCAGCCATTTCAAACATGGGTAAAAACATACAAACATCATATTTAACTTTATACCAATTGCCTGATTTATCTTTCATACATTCAAAATTTTCATCTTGTTCTGCAATTTTACTATAAAGACCAGCTTTAAAAGTTCTTATGTGAGGTATTATAAAAGGTATTTTTCTTAAATCCTCAAATTCTTCTTTTGTATACTCTTTATGATTATATGTTTGACTATTGTTAGAACTTTTTGAATTCCCATACATTAACCAACACTCTTCATTTTTGTTATAAAAATCATTAATTTGAGATAAAACTCTCTTATTAACAAGCCAATCATCTCCATTTACAATTACAACAATATCTTCTGAGTCTGTAGCAAACCTCATTATTCCGTTATGCAAATTAGGAAGAGCAGTAATTCTTTCCCCAGACCTCCAAGCTAAAATATTGCTACAATTAGTTTTGTCTAATAAGTGATGTTTACTTTCAACTATAGGTTCTCCATTATCATCCATCAAAAGATTTCCTTCACTATCACCTTTATATTTTACAGCAGGTATTTTAGAAAAAGAATCATCTGTAGAACAATCATCTATAAAAAGAATTTCATAGTTATCATAATCTTGAGTTAGCAAAGAATTTATACACCTATCTAGAAACTTTCCTGGATTATAAAATGGGACTATGACTTTAATTTTATTTTTCATATTTATGAATTGTATTATTTCTTATATTAAGCAATATACATTTTTTTTATTAAAAATAAATGAAAAGTGTAAAAAACTTTTTTTTCAGCTATTTATTTTTAAAAATTATAAAATTATTAAATATAATTTAAAATGAACAGTAAAAAATTAAACAAATCAAATATTCTTAACCTTATAAAAGAGGAAGCAGAATTTATTCTTAAAAAAGAAGAGTACTATAAAAAAGTAACTCAAATCAATGAAGAAATTAAAAATCTTTATGAAAATAGAGATTTTGTTGGAACTTTTGGATTTCAAGGAGACAATAAAGATAAAAGTGTGTCTGGATTTGTTGATACTCCAAACATTTCTTATATAGCTCAATTAGAAAAAGAATTTGCTAAACAAGATGAAATTGAAGAAGCTTCTACAATCAATGAAGATGAGTTAAATGAAATAGATGAGTTAAAAAAAGAAAATAAAAATTTAAAAAAGCAAATAGAAGAAATTACAGCATTTATATCAGAAATGAAAAAAGCTGACAAATAATAATTAAAATAACAAAAAAATGAAAATTACAAAATCAGAATTAACACAAATTATTAAAGAGGAAGCTTTAAAATTCAAAAAAAAGCTACAATTAGAATCTAAACTTGCTGAAATTGAAGCTCAACTTGCTGAAGTTGAAGCTGGTGATATGCATGAATTACCTGATGGGACAAAAAAGTATAAGCCAGAATTTGAAGAATTAAGCAAAGATGGAGGTTTCCCAGCTTTAAAAGAAGAAGAAGAAGAATTTGGAGAAGAAATTTCTGAAGAAGAAGATATGATGGAAATGATGTCAGAAAAAATGGAAGATGAAGAAGAGAAAACTTTAGAAGAAATGTTAGCTGAAATCATGTCTGAAGAAGATGAAGATTTAGAAGAATGTGGAACTATGGAAGAAGAAGAAGTAGTTTCTGAAAAGGAAGAAGTTTGCGAAGAAGAAGAAGAAGTTTCTGAAAAAGAAGAAGTTTCTGAAGAAGAAGAAATGTGTGAAGATGAAGAAGTAGTTTCTGAATCAAAAAACAATACAGAAAATATTCTTACTGAAGAACAGTCTAGAATGAAAAAATTAGCTGGTTTAATTAAGGAATAATATTTAATATCAATAATACAAAAAAACCCTCAAGATAACTTGAGGGTTTTTTATTTTTTTAGAACTTTTTTATAAAATCATCCTACCAGAATTAATACCTTCTTTTATCTCAAAAGAATTGTGACAACAATTGCAAGTATATACTTTTACTTTTTGAACATTATTTACATTTCCCTTTTGTGAATCTAATAGAAGATTATTATTAGACGAATTAACAGATTTTACACTTTCTAAAAAAGTTGTGTTTTCGCAACCATGAGGGCATTTCATCTTTTGTACAATCATAATTTCTGTTTTTATTTATAAATATAAAAAATTATTCATTTTTATATGTATCTAATATTTTTTGAATTACTGGATTTCTTACAACATCAGTTTCTTCAAATGAAATAGTACCTATTTCAGATATATTTTTAAATCTATTCAAAGCATCATATAAACCAGTATCTAATGTGTTTTTATACCTATCTGATTGTTCTAAATCTCCAGAGATTATAAACTTACTTTTCCAACCTATCCTTGTTAATAAAGTTTTAGTCTGTCTTTTTGTGGAGTTTTGAAATTCTTCTGCTATTAATATTGAATTATCTATATTTATACCTCTCATATATGCTAAAGGCATAATCTGAATATGTTCAGAATCCATTAAGGCTTTAACATTTTGTTTGCCAATAATTTTTTCTAATAGATAAATTGTTGAATAAGTATATGGAGACATTTTTTCTAATATATCACCTGGTAAAAAACCTAACTTTTCATCTGCTTCAACTGCAGGTGTAGTTATAACTATTTTGTAATATTCATTCTCTGAAGAAGCTAATAATTCTAAAGCCTTTAAAGCAGTCAAATAAGACTTTCCAACTCCTGCAGGACCTGTACATATTACAATTTCTTTATTATGCATTAAATCATAAAATTCTTGCTGTTTCTGATTTTTAGATTTAAAATGTATTTCTCCTATTATATTTTTTAAAAATTGTTTAGTATCATTTCCTCTACCTTTTGTTGATTTTGAATTTTTTTTAGTTGACATATAATTTATATTAGTTTATTATATTATAAATATAAGTATTATTTTATTCTTTGTAACTAATAACTTAATTTTATTTAATATTTATTATTAAATGTTTTATAAAAGTATTATGGAAAAAATAACTGTTTCAGAATTAGAAGAGATGATTAGAAGTAAATTTTTAGAAAAAGGAGCTTCTACAGATGAAATAAAAGAAGAGGTAATAAAAAACATAACAGAAAAAATTAAAAATAAATCTAAAGAAGGTAAAAAAATAGATAATGAAAACAATGAAGAAAAAGTTTTAAATATTGATATTTCTAAACCTAAAGATGAAGAAGGAAAAGTTCCAGAATCTATAACTTCTACCTTAGAAACCTCTAAGGAGATGGAAGATATTTTAAAAAGAGAAGAAGAACTAAAAAGAAAAGAAGAAGAATTATCAAAAAAAGAATTAGAACTTAATGATAAAGAAACTATTTTATTATCTAAAGAAGAAGAATTAAAACATCATCCAGAAATTCCAAAACAATTAAAAAAATTAGAAAGTGAAAAATTATTTATTTTTGATGAAAATGAAATTTCTGTAGGTTCTGAAAAACTTTCTAGTATAGACCTTAAAACACTTGAAAATCCTGAAGAAAAAACAAATATGAAAGATATTTGGTTAAACAAAGGAGTTAAAGAAGCAGAATTATATATTGTTAAATTTGAAAAAATAGGAAAATTAGAATTTGACCCATTCGAAGGTAATACTGAATTCATAGAAGATATATTAGAAAATAAAGAAGACGATTTAGAGTTAAGTGATATTGAGTTAGATAGTCAAAGTAATATGAAAGATTCTATTGAACCTGTAAAAGATGTAACTCAACCTATGATAGATAATTCAAATGAAAATTTAAATTCAGAAGAAAATAGTTTACATAATGATGTAGAAGAAGAAAATCATTATGATATGATTTTAAGCAAAAGAATAGAGGAAATTGTCAAAAAATATATTCAATAAAATGATTAGTGAATCTTACAAAAATAGAATCAAATTTTTATCTGGAATATTAAAAGAAGATAATATTGAACTTAAGTCTGATACAGGTAGAAGCGATAAGGATACTTTAGGTTGGTTCTCAGAAGACTACCTGTTAAATTTAGGTTCTGACATATTAACTAGTATTGATGATGAAATTGAAAAAGATAAATCACTAAATCTAAAACTTTTAAAAAGCTCAACAAAAATAAATTCAAATTCTTTATTTATAAACATTAATATAAATGGTATTTTTGAAGAAAAACCAATAGATGAAAACTTTGATTTAGTTTTAACTGTACAATTTTCAAATGACTCAAATACAGTTGCTTCAATAAACTTTAAAGGAATTATAAGTAGGTTTAATTTAAATTCTAAACATTCTTCTAAAGATTTGGAGTTATTTAAAAATGAAATCATAGATAACATTTTTAATTCTTTAAAAATTTCAAATAAAAATCAATAATATTTATCATTTACTTTTAATAATTAATTACTATTTTGAACTAAAAATATAATTAACTATGAAAGTTTGGAAAATTACTAACAACTCAAAAGAACATGTAAAAGTTGCATGTAAAACTGCATCAATGCACTCAAAAGGAATTATTTTAAATCCAGGTGAATTTTGCATTTCTGAAGCACAATTAACTGCCTCTTTAGATGCACAAGAAAGAAGAGGTTTTATTTCTGTAGATAGAGAATTCGATAATTCTAAATTAGAATTAGAATTTGTTAAAAATTATTCAGAAAAACACCTAGAAACTTTATTAAAAAAAATAAACTCTGAAGAAGAAAATAAAGAAAAATCTGATTTTGAAAAAGCTGCTGAAGCAGCAGATAAATATATAAATAACGAAAATTCATAATATATGTCTGATAAAATAAAAATATTATTTCAACCTTCAGATTTGGCTGGAGTTGGGCACTTTAGGTCTATTTGGCCTGCACAAGAAATTCAAAGAAAATATAAAGACTCTTTTGAAGTTAAAATTGATTTAAGTCCTAATTTTAATGATTTAGAATCTTTAAAAAAATATGATATCATACACTTTCATAGACACTTTGGACCAATAGAAAGAATTGATGAAATTTTTGATACCTTAAAATCTGCTGGTGTAACTATGATTATGGATATTGATGATTATTGGTCTCCTCCAACTACACATCCTATGTATCATGCTGCAAAAAGTGAAAATATAGAGGAAAAAATTATTAAAACTATCAAAAAATCTGATTATGTAACAACTACAACAGATATTTTTGCTAAAGAAATAGCTAAATATAACAAAAATGTGATTGTTATGCCTAATGCTATTGATTCAGAACATAAAATGTGGAAACAAGATGAGACAGCCGAAAAATTTGATAAACTTAGAGTTTCTTGGATTGGTGGTTCATCTCATTTAGAAGATTTGAAGTTAATGGAAACTTCTATGGCAAAATTAAATTCAGACGATTCTTTAAAAGATAAATATCAAATTATTTTATGTGGTTTTGATACTAGAGGTCACATTACAGAAATTAATCAACAAACTGGTCAAAAAAAGACAAGAAAAATAAAACCAGAAGAAAGTGTTTGGAATCGTTTTGAAAAAATTTTTACAAGTGATTACAAAATAGTTGATGAAGATTATAGAAAGTTTTTAAGTGAATTTAAAAATGAAAAATATCCAGAAGATTATTCTAAATTGAATTATGTTAGAAGATGGACTTTGCCATTAACTCAATATGGTAAACATTATAGTTTTTGTGATGTTTGTTTAGCTCCTTTAGTTCATAATAAATTTAATGAAGTCAAATCTGAACTTAAAATAATTGAGGCTGGAATGACAAAAAAAGTTTTAATTGCTCAAGATTTTGGGGTTTACAAAGAATTAATTGAAGATGGTGAAAATGGTTTCTTAGTTAAAGATAATAGAAATCATAAAGATTGGTATAAAAATATCAAAAAACTTATTAACAACCCAGAAGAAGTAAAAAGAATTTCAGAAAATCTACATAATTTCGTAAAAGAAAAATATGACTTGAAAAATGTAACGAAAAGTAGAGTTGAAAGCTATTTGAAATTACACAAAGAAAAAAGTGAAGTAGCTGTAAATTAAAATTTCTTTCATATTTATTTAAAAAATATATAAAATGGAAAAAATTAGCTTAAATTTTGGTGCTTTAAGAGATACTGTATACAAATTATCTTGTAGAGAGTTGGTAAATGAATCGAATAAAGATTCTAATAATAAAAACTCTTTAAATAAATTTATTAAAAAATTAAAAGAAGAACCTATTTTAAGAGTTCAATATATGATTTTTGAAAATCTTACAAAAGGACACTTTGAAAATGAGAGATTAGCTGAGAGATATATAAATGAAAATCTTTCTCTATCTGAAAAGTTAGATTGGAATAAGTTATTAGAAGTAAACAAAAAATTAAGAAAAGAAATCTTAGATGAACACTTCGTATCTGCTTCTAATGGATATGATGAATTATATGAATCAATTCATACTTTAATTGAATCGAGAAGTAACTTATCTTTTTCAAACATAAATAAATCTCATGAATCTTATGAGCATATTTTATCTCATTTACAAAGAAATGTTTCTAATGAAAATAAATTAGAAGAAGATTTGAATGATATGCCTAAATTTTTATCTTGGAGATATGTAAATGAACATGCTGTAAGTAATTTTAATAAAAGGTATAGACATTTAAATGAATCTGACAAAAAATTATTTAAAGTATTAATTTCTTCTGATGATATAAAAATAAAATATGCTAATGATTTAAAAAGTGAAAGTCTTTCTTTAATTGATGGTATTATTCTGGAAGAGGGTGAAAGTTTTTTAGAGAATTTTAAAAACAAATTAGAATCTATTGAAGAAATAAATTCTAAAAATGTTGATGAAATTATTATAAATTGTGCTGAAATAAATGATATATTAAACCAAATTTAATAGTTATGAAAATCAACAAAAACAGACTAAGAGAAATTATATTAGAGGAAATTAATGTTTTCAAAAATCTCAAAGAAAGTGAAAATATTTTAAAAACTATCGAACAAATGAATGGAATTAAATTAACTCCAGAAGAGATAGAAAATATTGAATCTGCAATAGAGATGGATAAACAAAATAAAAATGAATCTTTCGAAAGTGATGTTGAAATAAAAAGTACAGGTGAATTTTCAGATATGACAATTTCAGAACTTAAAAAAGAAGTTGCAAAACTTAAAAAAGAAAATGATAAATTTCAAGAAGAAGATAAAAAAGTACCAGAAAAAAACAAAAAAAGAATGGGACAATTACTTTTCGCAATCAGAGCTAAACAAGGTTGGAAAAAAGGAGAAGGAAGTACTGGTTTATAATTAATAATTTGTTTTATAAATTATTATTTATTATCTTTATATAAATTAAATGTATTATAAATATGGCACTAGAATTAACAAAAGAAAATTTTGAAGAGTTAGTTTTAAAATCTAATAAACCTGTTTTAGTAGATTTTTGGGCGGAATGGTGTAATCCTTGTAAAATGATAGGGCCAGTAATAGATGAGATTCATAATGAATTATCAGACAAAGCAATAATCAGTAAAGTAAATGTAGATTTATATTCTGATATAGCTAGAGATTATGGAGTTAGAAATATACCTACAATGCTTTTTTTTAAAGATGGAGAAGTCTATGATAAATTAGTAGGAATTAAAAGTAAAGAAGAAATAAAATCCAAAATTGAACCTAAACTATAACATAAAAAAAGAGAGCAATGCTCTCTTTTCTTTGTTTAATCCTTCTTAGATTTATGTACACTAAATTCAGTTTTATCTTTTAATAAATCAGAATTAGATATAATTTCACAAACCTTTAAAGCTTCATTTAATAAAGTATTATCTCCTTTTTCAGATAAGGGGTAATTTTTATCATTAAAACTTTCCATATTTAATGTATGTAAATTTAATTCTATAGAAACAAAACTTCTTTTGTTATTATAATTTACATTTTCAGGAAAATCATAAACATATATATTTTCTAAATATGCGGGAAATATTTTATTATTTGACAAAAAACTTTTTAAATCTTCTCTATATATACTTCTAATATAATTTTTCAATTTTTTAGAAATCTCATAATCATAATCTAAAAAAGAATATTTATCAGATTCATGTTGATAATATTTTTCTTTTATATCTATCCAAAAACCTAATTCTATATATATAGTTTCTGGGCTTTGTTTTTGAAAACAAGTTCCTATTTTAAATTTTATTTTATCATTCCCAAAAAGACTTCCATCTATTTTAATCTCTTTCCCAGTCCTTTTTGTTTGTTTGTCTTCTAAAGTTAATTCATTACATTCTCTCATTTTTTAAGTTATACAATAATTTATTTCTGCTACACTTTACAATTTTAAATTTTTTTTTTAATTAAAACAAGTTTTTTAATTAAAAATTAATAAACTTTTTTTCATCATATTTATATATGTTAATTATTATATAATAAATAAAAAAAAATGAGTTTAGATAAATATGTAATATCAGAGTTTTATACTTTTGAAGTAGACTCTACCTTAATAAAGGAAGCTGAAGAAAAAAATCAACCAATCTTTATGACTGGTATTCTTCAAAAGGCTAATACTGAAAATAGAAATGGAAGAGTTTATCCATTAGATATTTTAAAAAGAGAAGCTAAAAAATATGAGGAAGCAGTAAAAGAAAATAGAGCTACTGGAGAATTAGACCATCCAGATAGTGCTGTAGTTAGTTTGTCTAATGTTTCTCATATGGTTACTGAAATGTGGTGGGAAGGTGAAACTTTAATGGGTAAAGTAAAATTACTTGATACTCCTTCTGGAAACATTTTAAAAGGATTGTTGAAAAGTGGAGTTATGCTAGGTATATCTTCAAGAGGTGTTGGTTCTGTAAAAAATAAAAATGGACTCGATGTTGTTCAAGAAGATTTTGAACTTATAGGTTTCGACTTTGTTTCTTCTCCTTCTACTCCTGGTGCATACTTATTTAAAGAGTCAAAAAGCTGGGGGATGACTAAATTAGATGGTAATAGTTCAAAAATATTAAAACCAAATGAATTGAATACTTTTAATGATTCAATGAAAGAATTATTCAAAGTTTCTAAAAAAGATTTTTGGAAAAAATAACATTTTAAATGGAATTTAATTTTTTATAAACTATTTATCCGTAAACCTTTCATTTAAGTAAAAAAAAATAAAATGTCAGAAAAAAGCAAAACATCTCTAGAAAAAGCTTTATTAGAAACTAGAGAAATAGAACAAGCAGCGATTAACAGTGCAAAAAAAGTAGTTGAAGAATCTACTATTGCAAAAATGAACGAGGCTGTAAAAAAAGCTCTTGAGGAGTTAGAAAATAAAACTATCGAAGAAGGTGTTGAAATTGAAGTTGGAGATGCTGATATTTCAGTTAGCGTTGAAGATGGAGTAACTTCTATTAAAGTAGATGCAGAGGAAGACGATTTAAACATTATACCTACTGACGAAGAAGAGGAAGGAATTGATTCTGAAGAAGAAATCGAATCTAAAGAAGAAGATGAAACAGAAAAAGAAGAATTTGAATCTGAAGAAGATGATGAAGATGAGGATGAAGAATTGTTTGAAGTAAATCTTTTTGAAGAAGAAATAGAAGAAGCACCAGTAGAAGAAGCACCAGTAGAAGAAGCTCCAGTAGAAGAAGCTCCAGTAGAAGAAGCTCCAGTAGAAGGAGATTTAGATACTGAAGAAGATTCTCAAACAGTAGAAGTTCCTACTAAATCTGCTATCGAACAATTAAGTTCAAAATTAGATGCAATTCTTTCTAAATTAGAACAACCACAAGAAAATATAGAAGCAGCTCAAGAAGAAGAAGAAGTGGCAAGTGAAAAATCAGAAGAAAATCCAGCAGCTGAAGGTGAAGTTGAAATAGAGATAACTGATGATGAAGCTACAGAAGCTCCTGAAACAGAAGAAGAAGTAGTTTCTGAAGAATACTTAGAAGAAATTGAAGTGGTAGATGAAGATGAAGAAGTTTCTGAAAAAGAAATTGAAGACATTTTAGCAGGTATTTTACCAAAAGATAATGAAGAAGGTGATGAAGATATTTTAGATATCGAAACTGAAGAAGAATTAGAAGAAGTTATGGGAGTCGGACATGGAGTTCAAAGAGCTTTTGGGAACAAAACAAAAGCACAAGGACACCATTCACCAATAGCTCCTTTACACGAAAATAACGCTCATAATGAAGCTAAAATAGCTGAGCTCACAGAGGAAAACGAAAGTTTAAAAGAATCCCTAAAAGAGTACAAAGAATCTTTCAAAGTACTTAGAAAACAAATTAACGAGGTTCAAACTTTTAATGCAAAGTTAGCATATGTTAACAAATTGTTCTCAAAGGGAGGTTTGACAAATGATGAAAAAGTTAAAATTGCTGAAAATTTTGATGAGACAAATACTGTCGAAGAAGCTAAAACGCTTTACAACAAAATTATTAGTGAAAGTACTAATTTATCAAATGAAAAAACTGAACAATTAAAAAGCAAATTAAAGTCTACTAGCCCGTCTATTACTCCTGTTACTAAAACAGAAGCATTATACGAGAATAAAGAAGTTGCTAGAATGAAACTTCTTGCTGGTATTAATAAAACCTTGAATTCTTAACAAACTTAATTAAAAAAAAAAGAAAAAAAATGAGTGAATTATTAAACAGCGGTAATGTTGGTTTAACAAACTTAAGAAGTCTTTCAGAACAAAGAAGAGAAATCGTTGGAAACTGGGACAAGTCAGGACTTTTAGAAGGTCTTAACGGTGCAAAAAAATCAAACATTGCTCAATTATTAGAAAACCAAGCGTCTCACATGTTAAATGAGGTGACACTTGATTCATCTGCAGGTCGTTTTGACACTGTAGCATTCCCAATGGTTAGAAGAATTTTCTCTAGATTATTGGCAAACGAAATCGTATCTGTACAACCATTAGCACTTCCTTCAGGATTGTTATTCTATATGGATGCTAGAGTATCAACTGATAAAGTTGCTCCTGCTAATACAGCAAACGGTCAAGCTGGTTCAACTTTTGATGGAAATTCTGCTTACGAAAGATTTTATGACAACAGAGGTCAAGCTGCTTCTTTTGGAACTGGTGCAACTGCAAATGGTACTCAACAAACTTTAGGTTCAGGTAATACTGTTGATGGTTTAGTTGAAGTTACTTTTGCTTTAGGTTCTCAATTTGATGTTAACAAACAACAATCAAGCTCAACTTTAAGATTCTCTGCTGTAACAGCTGTTGAATATGATGGAGCTGAAGTTTTCGCTGCTGGTGATAGCGTTAAATATTACTCTCAATTACAAACTTGGGGTCAAGACCAATTTTCTGGTCAACAAGCTAAAGTTATTTTAGATGTAAGACCTGCTGGTGTTTATGGTGCAGATTTTGATGCTTCATTATTAGCTGACTTTACTGTTATTCCTGCTTATGAAGTATTCAATGACTTAGAAGCTAAATCAGAAATGAGTGAGTTAACAATTAGATTCTCTTCTGTAACAGTAAATACTATTACAAGAAAAATGAGAGCTCACTGGACTCCAGAATTAGCTCAAGATTTAGAAGCTTACCACAGTATTGATGCTGAAGCTGAATTGACAGCTTTATTATCAGAAGAGGTAGCTGCTGAAATCGATAGAGAGATTATTAGAGACCTTATCAATGGGGCAATGTTCGAAGCTAGATGGGATTATGCTGGTTTAAGAAACAATGCAAACTTCTTTGGTACTCAAAAAGACTGGAACCAAACTTTAATCACTAAAGTAAACGAAATTTCAGCTCAAATCCACAAAGCTACTTTAAGAGGTGGTGCTAACTGGATTATCTGTTCTGCTGAAGCTGGTGCTATCTTTGATGATTTAGAATACTTCCACGTAGATGGTTCTGCTCAGCCAGAAGCTGAAAAATATAACTTAGGTATCGAGAAAATCGGTAACTTAGGAAACAGATATGTTGTTTATAAAGACCCTTATATGCCTGCAAACATCGTTCTTTGTGGACATAAAGGAGATACTTTCTTAGAAGCTGGTTATGTTTATGCACCGTACATTCCGTTGCAATTAACACAAACTATCTATGACCCTAACGATTTCACTCCTAGAAAAGGAATTATGACTCGTTACGCTAAGAAGATGGTTAACAACCGTTTCTACGGAGTTATTTCAATCGATAACATCAACACTTACCAACAAGTTTATAACTAAGATAATTAGTTAAAACTTTATAAGTAAGTTTGAAATAATTAAGAGGCTAACAATGTTAGCCTCTTTTTTTTGTTATAAATTTTATGCCTAATTTAGGTTTTATGACTTTTTTAAGTTATATTTACAAATATGAAAGTTTTAATTTGCAAAATAACACAAAAAGAATTTAATGATATAGAAAATAAAAGTGGTTGTATTACTAATCATTTAAAAACTCTATCTATCAAAGTTGAATCTTCTTATAAAAGAAGGAAATATTTAAAAGAAAAAGGAGAATATTGGCATTTTAAATATTTTGATTTAATAGAAAAGGAAGAAAAAAATAAATTCAAATGTAAATATTGTAATTGGAACACATTAGATATAGAAAATTCAAGTGGACAATATACTTTACATTTAAAGAAAGTGCACAACAAAAACATCGAAGAATATTTAAAAGATTTCCCAGAAGAATCTATAAAATTTAAAACTTTTATAAAAAATAAAGAAAAAAATTTAGAAACTATAAAAGAAGGTAATTTTGTTACTTGTAAAATATGTAATAAAAAAGTAAGATATTTAACAAATACACATTTAAAAAAACACAATTTAAACCTTGAAACATATAAATTAAGATTTCCAAAAGAACAATATGCAAGTAGTTCTTTTAAAGATAAAGCAGGTGAAATTTTAAAAAAAGCTTCTCAAAAAATAGAAAAAACTTTTGTTTCAAAACCAGAATTAGAATTAAAATATTTTTTAGAAAATGACTTAAATTTAAAAATATTAAAAAACAATAGAAAAATTTTTAATGGTATGGAAATAGATATAATAATACCAGACAAAAAAATTTGTATAGAATTCAATGGAAATCTTTATCATTCAGAAAATTATGGCAAAAAAAATAGAAATTTTCATTTAAGTAAATCTGAAATATGTTTTAAAAAAGGCTATAAATTAATTCATATTTTTGAAGATGAATGGTTTTTGAAAAATAATATTGTAAAAGAGAAAATAAAAAATATCTTAAAAACTAAAAATAAGCCATCGATTTTTGCTAGAAAATGTATTATAAAAGAGATAACATCAAAAGAAAAAGGGATTTTTTTAGAAAAAAATCATATACAAGGCAATGATAAAAGTGAAATAAAACTAGGAGCTTTATATGAAGGTAAATTAGTTTCTGTTATTACTTTATCTAACAAAAGAAATATGGTTTCAAAAATAAAAGATGAAAATTATGAAATAAAAAGATTTGCTTCAGATATTAATTATAATGTAGTTGGAATATTTTCTAAATTTATTTATTTTATTTCAAATAATTATGAATTTAATAATCTTTTTACTTTTTTAGACTTAAGATGGAATTTTGATAAAGAAAATAATGTTTATGCTAAAAATGATTTCAAATTGAAAAAAGTAATAAATCCAGATTACACATATTATAATTCTAAAGTTTCAAAATATAATAGATTTCATAAATTTTTATTTGGAAAAAATAAAATATCAAAAAAATTCCCAGAAATATATGATAAAAATAAAACAGAATGGCAAATGATGCAAGAATTAGGTTATGATAGAATATGGGATTGTGGAAAAGCTAAATTTGAGTTTAAAAAATATTAATTTTATTCTTTAATATTTATAATATATTTATAAAAAAGATGTTATGGATTACATTAAGATAGGTATTGGGTCAGCATTTTTATTTGTTGCACAACTATTAGTTTGGTTTCAAATCTATGCGCCTGTTAAAGTAGAATGGTTTAAGAATAAGAGTTCATGGTTTCCATATATTATAGCTATCCCAATCTCCTTTATGTTTATTAAAGGTGTTGAGTATATTGTATTAGGTACTGGTGGTACTATGTGGCCATCACGTATTATAGGTTTCTGTTTGGGTATAATATCTTTTGCATTTTTAACATCACATTTCAACAATGAACCAATAAATTTAAAAACAGGTGTATGTATATTTCTTTGTGTTTGTATCTTAGCAATACAAATGTTATGGAAAACTAAATAACTTATTTTATTTTTATAATATTTATATAACAAAAGATATTATGAAATTATTTCTTTCACAAATTCAAGACATAGATAAAATGCCTTATTACCTTAATAGGTTAGGTGAATTAAATATTGAAGATAATAATGTAGTATTAAATTATCAACTAAGTGGAAATACATCTAATAAAGGTATAGGTGCTGGTTTAACTATACAAGATGGTGATGCTTTAGGTAATGATGTTACATTTAGAATAGCTTCATTAAATGTATTAACTAACAATCAGTTAAACATAAGTGAATATAATTCTAGTAGTGGATATACAAATTTAGGTTTTGCAACAGAATTGAATGATATTGTTTTGTGTAATAGTTCAAACTCTTCTTTGGATGGAGTTAGAGTAATTAAAGAAACAGATGTTGTTAATGGTGGTACTATAAGTGGTGAAACTTCTTATAGTGGAAGTAATAGATTTTTTAAATTTTTAGTTAAATCTTCAGAACAAAGCGGTTTAACACCTTCAGTAAGCGACTTACTACCTGGTGAGTTAATGTTAAATATTGCAGATGGGAAACTTTTTACTTTAAAAGGTGTCGATGGCAATTATGAAGTTGTAGAGATAGGTTCTTCTTCAATTTCAATTTTAAGTTCTAATAGTGGAATTACTTATTCTGGAGAAACTTCTGGAAGTACATCGGGAGATACATCAGGAAGTACATCAGGAAGTACATCGGGAAGTACATCAGGAAGTACATCGGGAAGTACATCGGGAGGTACAAATTCACCAGTAATACAAAATTTAATTTGGACATCATCAGTTGGGACAAGTAATGAAGAAAGATATCCTGCATATGGATATTATGATTATTCACACTCTATGTTTATAATTAGAGCTTCAGAAATAGGCTCTGGAAGTAAAATATTACATGGTTTAGAAATAGAAGTTGGTGGATATACACCAGGTTACACTTTTAATAATCAAACTATAAAATTAGCTCATATTAGCGATTTAGAATTTGGAAGTAATGTTAAAGTGGATTTAACAAATATTAATGACGTTTCTAACTTAACAACTGTTAAATCAAATTTTAACTGGACTATAAACAATTCTGGTTATCAATCTATAGATTTCGATAATAACTTTGAATATAACGGAAATGATAGTTTATTGATAATTTGGGAAAATAGAGATGCTAATTGGGGGTCTGGTTTTGGATGGGCTGAATGTCATTTTGATAACACTTATTATGATTCATGGTATAGTTATCAAGATAATTCATATCCATCTGGATATGGAACAAGAGACCAATCATATAGACCTAACTTTAAAATAAAATACTAATTATGGCAATAGATAATCAAGCTTTAGAAAATGATTTAAATAATTATGGAAACGTTATTGTTTGTAGAGAAAATAACATAAAATCATATATTATTGTAATGGAAAATGTTATTACAGATGTTACAACTCTTAAAAGTTTAATAGATAACTATTTAATTTTAGAATATCCAACAATAAAAGATATAACATTAATAGATAGCACTTTTAAGTGTTTATATGTAAACTACTAACAAAAAAGCCCTAATTAGGGCTTTTTTTATTCATTTCTCAAAATTGAACTCATATCATTAAAAGATATTTTATTTTTATCTAATATAATTTTTGCTTTTTCAGTTTTTTGGTTGTAATTAACTAAAACCTTCTTATTTGTAAATTCTCTATAAAATTCTTTGAAATTATAAATACATTCATAAGTGCTGTCATTCAATTTATTCCATTTAACCATTTTAAAAGTTTTATCTCTACCTTCTCCTATTCTTGGAAAATTTTTAATACTTTTACAATAATTTTTGATATCATAAAATTCTTTTCCATTTTCAATTAAGCACATATTAACCATTTGTTCATATTGAGAATATTTTTTATAACTTAAAAATATAGTTAATATATCTGAACCATTAATTAAAGAAGGATTAAATTCTTTTTTTGTTTCTTTTTTTAATAATTTCACATTTTTTAAATTATCTTGTTTTATCTCTACAGATTCATTAACATCTTTATGTGTACAAGATACTGTTAATAAAATTAAAATAATTAAACTAAATATTTTTTTCATTTTTTTTATTTTTAATGGTTTATATTTTTATAACGTATTTTTTTTTAAAATATTACAATGAAGATTCAACTTTATTCATTTCATCTCTTATTTGAGCTGCTAATTCATAATTTTCTGTCGAAATAGCCATTTCTAATTTTTCTTCATTTGTCAACTCAACTTCTTCCTCTTCTTTTAAACCAATTTCATTTGATTCTAAAAATTTATTCATAATTGACATAAATTTTTTTGATTCTGAATGTTCGTTTGTTATGTAACCCCTAAAATCAAAAACATTCAAATTATCAGTTATATCAATAATTGTATAAGCAGAATGAAGAGGTAAGTCATGAAATATTTCATCTATTTTTTCAATTCCTTCAGAAAAAACAAAATAAATAGTACTTCCAGCACGAACATAATTTATTTCATTAGAATCAAAAAAGTTTTCAATTAAATTTTCTAAATCAAAAATAATTTCAGTAGGTTCAGAACCAAAAATTGTTGCAATATAAAATCTTTCTTCTTGACAATTCATAATATTAATTTTTATTTATTTATAATAACGTTTTTTTTACAAAAATATTACATTTTTTTAAATTTTAAATGAATCTTTAAGTGGTGTAATCCTATTCCAGATATCTAAATTTTCTCTAACATAATATCCATTTCTTTCAAATTGAATACCAACCCCTTCATTTTCATCATTTCCATCTATTTCCATAAAAGCATCTGTTTCAACTTTAGATTTTTCATTTAATTCATCTAAAAAGTTTTCACCAGGCTCTTCAACATTAAAAAGTCTATCATATAAATTAACTTTAATTGGTATATTTTTATCTGCATTAACCCAATGTATAGTACCTTTCACTTTTCTTCCATCATCTGACCAACCTCCTTTAGTGTTTGGGTCATAAGTGCAAAGAAGTTCTACAATTTTACCTTCACTATCTTTAATAATATCATTACAAGTAACATAATAACCATATTTAAACCTAACTTCTCTACCTTGAGTCAATCTAAAGAATTTTTTTGGAGCATTTTCCATAAAATCTTCTCTTTCAATATATAAGTTTTTACCAAAATTTACATATCTATATTTTTCTTCTTCAGATTCAGGATTTAATTTAGCTGGTAACATTTCATCTTCTTTATCCCAATTTGTTATTGTTACCTTTATTGGGTCAAAAACAACCATTCTTCTATTAGCTTCTTTATTTAATACTTCTTTGATACAAGAATCAAATAAAGAATAATCGACTAAACTCTCTCTTCTAGAAATTCCTATCTTATCACAAAAGATTTTAATTGCTTTTGCTGGTACACCTTTTCTTCTTAAACTTGATAAAGTAGGAAGTCTAGGGTCATCCCAACCATCTACAACATTTTCTTCTACTAGTTTTTTAATTTTCCTTTTACTCATAACAGTATGAGATAAATTAAGTCTAGAAAATTCTATTTGTTTTGGTTTAATTTCTCTTTCAATTAACTCATTTAAAATCCAATTATAAAGAGGTCTATGCGGTTCAAATTCTAAAGTACAAATAGAATGAGTAATACATTCAATAGCATCGGACAAACAATGAGCAAAATCATACATAGGATATATACACCATTTATCTCCAGTTTTTTGATGGTTTTCCATTTTAATTCTGTATATAATCGGGTCTCTCATATGTACATTTGGAGAAGACATATCTATTTTAGCTCTTAAAGTCATTGCTCCATCATTAATTTGACCTTTTTTCATAGAATCAAATAAAAGCAAATTTTCTTCTACAGTTAAATTTCTATTTGGACTAGGTTTTCCTGGCTTGTCAGTTGTACCCATGTATTCTTTTATCTCTTTTGAATCTAAAGAACATACATAAGCTTTACCTTTTTTTATTAATTCTATAGCAAAATTATAAATTTCTTCAAAATAATCTGAAGCATAAGTAATCTTGTTTGGATTTAAACCTAACCATTTAATGTTTTCAATTATAGATTTTGTATAAATGTCAGATTCATTAGAAGGATTTGTATCATCAATTCTTAAATTACATTTTCCCTTATACTTTTCTGCTAACCCAAAATTTAAAAATATAGATTTAGCATGTCCCAAATGAAGGTAACCAGAATTTTCTGGGGGGAATCTAGTTACTATTTCTTTTAAATTATCATTTTCAATTATACTTTCTATAAAATTTTTATTTTCCATTTATTTTTTTTTTAATCTATGTCAAATTTATAAAAAATTTTCTTACCAAAAAAGTTTTTTATCTCTGGCATTTTAGTATCACCTATAGTTTCATCATTTATTTCAGATATATGAAGTTCGTCACATAAATGAATTGTTGATTCATAAATTTTTTTTCCACCTATAATCCAATCTGGTTTTTGTTCAAGTGCTTCCTCTAAAGTATTATAACCTTTCCCTACAACAATTAATTCCCTTCCTTTTAGGGGGGGTAAAGTTTCATAAGTTTTTCTACCTACAAGTAACTTGCAACCCATAGTCATTTTTTTAAAATGATTTAAATCATCTTTACATTTCCAAGGTAAACTCTCTTCTTTACCTATATACCCCAATTTGTTTACTGCAATTATAGCTTTCATATATTTTTAAATTATAAAAAAAAACACAACCATTAATGATTGTGTTTTTTTGTTGACCTACTAGGTTTCGAACCTAGACTCTTCTGAACCAAAATCAGATGTGTTACCAGTTACACCATAGGTCATTTTGCGGTCTGGATGAGATTCGAACTCACGACCCTCTGCGTGACAGGCAGATATTCTAACCATCTGAACTACCAGACCTGGTAGCCCATAGGAGAATCGAACTCCTGTTTCCAGGATGAAAACCTGGCGTCCTAACCACTAGACGAATGGGCCTTTAGATTATATAAATATAAATTAAATTCTTAAATCGTAATTATTTTTATCAAATTTTAAATTTAATTTATTGCAATAATCAATTACCATCTCTCTACTTTCTTTTGAAGCTGAAAAATTAGAATGAGCTTTTAGTTGATTAAAAATTAATTCATTATTTTTTATATTAAAACCTAAAGTCAGTCTTTCCCAAGATTTTTTGTTATAAAATTTAAAGGCTACATAATCACCATCTGTTATTTTATATCTATATGTAGAAATACAATGATTCATATATCTCCCCTCCCAGTCAAGTTCTTTCAATTTTTTTATAGGACTAACAATATAATCATCTGTATCAATAGAAAGATTAATAAAATCTTCTAATTGTTTCTCATACTGTTTAGTTAAATATAAATCTGAGTTAACTTTAAATTTTTTTGTTAAATTATGATGAAAACCTAATAAATCTTCTTTTTCAATCTCTAATAATTCATCAACATTTCTATCTTCCATAATAGAAAGAGTCGTATATGTATCTAAATAATATTCAAACAACAATTCATTATACATTTTTTTAGAAATAATATTTTCTAAATGATTATCAGGAATTGGAAATTCTTCACCATAATTTTCTTCAATATAATTAAAAAAAGATTTTAAAGCTTCTTTATCTTTTTTATTATCAACATTAATTATATAATCTTTATTCATTCCCCTAAAATATTACTCCTTAAAAATAAACACAAATATAACCAAATAGATTGTTTTTTCCAACTATTTATATATAAAAAATAAAATTATGAATATAAAAGCGAACTATAAAGTTATTCCTTTAGTGGGTACTATGGATTTAAATGATTTAGGAGATGGTATTACAGGTTCTAGTGTTCATCAAGTTTATTGTCTTTCAGATGGTTCAATTGATATAACAGCTTTAGGTGGTGGAACTTTTACTTGGAGTGGTACAACAAATAGTTCTATAGATGTTGTAGTTAAATCAATTAATGTTAATAGTGGAACTTTTATAGGTTTTAAATCAAAAAGTAACATTTATTAATTTTATTTATTGAATTAAAAAAAAGATAATATGAGTCAAGGTTTTGGGTATTGTGAAATTATTTCTGAAGGTTGTTTAGAAGGAATGACTGACCAACAAATTTCTAGAATTTATAGAAGAATTAGAAGAAAGTTGGGTGAGCCTGTTATGGGTGTTGAATTAGAAGATGAACAATTAGAAGAATGTTTATGTGAAGCTATTGAAGAATATTCTTCTTATATACATCAATGGGCTTTAGAAAATAGACTTTCACAAATGTTAGGTTTGCCTAGTGATATAGATTTTACTTTAAAATTTGTTTCACAAAATTTTGGTTTTGAAAAAACATTCTCAACTGCTTATGCTGAACAAGTAAGTGGTCTTGGGGGTATGAACAGTAATAGGGAGTTGAAGTTAGGAAATATTCCCCTAACAGCTGGTACACAAGATTACATAATTCCTGCAGGTCAAGAAATAAATGAAGTTCTTTGGTTTACTCCTAACTTTATAAATTTATTTGGTTTAGACCCTTTTGCAAATTCAAATATAGCTTTTTCTGAATTTGGAGCTTCTTTTGCTGGTCACACATTATACCATGTGATGCCAGTATATGACACTATTTTAACAGCTCAAGCTGCTGAATTAAGAAATAAAGTTAGAGGTTCTGAATATTCATACAGGGTTAGAGGAGGTGCAAATGGGACTAAAGTAATTTCTTTATATCCTATACCTAGAATAAACACTACTACAGGTCTTGGTGCTTCCAATATGGGTATTGGTGGAGGTGCTGGTACTCCAGGAACTATGTTTTATTATTATTATGATAAAATAGGAATTGGTGGTAATGATGCTTTTAGTGGAAATACTGCAAATCCAGGATTTACAGGTAGTACAAATTCAGTAGACGGTTTACAAAATCAAGGTAATGGTTTAGTTTCTGGCCCTTCTGATGCTGTTTTATATAATTTAAGATTTAATGAATTAAATGACCCAGCAAAAACATGGGTTAAAAAATATGCACAAGCTAATGCGAAAGAATTGTTAGGAATTGGTGTTAGAGGTAAATTTTCAGGTGAATTACCAATACCAGATGCTTCTCTAACAATGAATCATGCAGATTTAATATCTAATGGTAAAGAAGATATGAAAACTTTAAAAGAGGAGTTAAGAGATTTATTAGATAGATTAAATTATAAATCTTTATTAGAAAACAATGCATTAATGCAAGAGTATGTAAACAAAACTTTAGGTTATGGTCCACTTCCTATTTATTTAGGTTAATTAAATGATATTTTATGTCTAGAAATAAAGGAAATAATAATAGAGACAGGTTATTAAATAGAAATCAAAAAAAACCTGCTGAAGCAAGAGAGATGGATAATTCCCAAAAGGGGATTAAAAAATTTTTTGGCGAAAAAGAAAGAAGATTTTTTGAAAGTTCAGGAAGAGAAATAACTGAAGAGATATTACAAGAATCTTTCATTTTATATAGAATAGATTATCAAAAGACAAGAACTCACGATTTGTATGGCGAATCTAAAAAGAAAGTTCATTTAACTCCTGTTGAAGTTTTCGGAAGAATTAACGTAGAATCTCAGTCTCCAAATTATATTGCACCAGGTGGATTAATAAGAAGGGGATATGGTAAATTAACTGCTAGCATATATCTTACACATTTAGATGAATTAGATGCTGAAATAAGAGTAGGTGACTTTGTTTATCATAAAGGTAACTATTATGAAGTAACAGATGATGGTAGTTCAAATATAGATAATAAACATTCTTGGGGTGGTGATAAATTATTCTCAATTACAATCATAGCTGTTGAGGTAAACAGTGATGTTTTTAATGCAAGATAATTTTCAAAAAAATATTAACAAAAATAAAACATATAGTTTACTGTATAAGATATTAACTCGCCGTATGTTAGTAAAATAAAATGCACACACAAAAAAAATTATAATACTTCAACTGAAAAACCAACATTTTTCAAAATAGAAGATTCTTTTACACTATAAAAATGTTTACCTTTTATTAAATTGCCATTTTTGCATAAATGTTCAAAGTCTTCTTTTTTACAATTTTCTAAAACTTTCATTTGTTTCTTTTTTATATTTAACAAGCCCATCCTAACCATTTTTTTTAGTTGGTTATAACCTGTCATTTTAGTTTTATCTAACATATCACCAATTGTATCACAGCATATAAAAGTATCAAACATTATCCTTTCACTCGCAATTGACCTTTGTAAAAAATCTGGATTAACTCCACTTTTATTTAACTTGTTTAATTGGTCTCTTTTCCGCATAAGCGAGTTGGACTTTCCTTTGATAGTATATCTCTGTTTATTGAGATTGTTAATTAAAACTTTAGAATAAAATCTAGTTTTAATATCTTGTACATTTTCAGAATCACGAAATATTATAGAACCACATTTACTATTATGGTTTACTCCGTATTTTTTTGAAATTTTTTCTATTGAAGAAAAGGTGATATTTGTACCCCCTTTTTTATTTTTTACAATTTTTATAATTTCCATTTCTTCCATTTTTTTTAAATGGAATTTTATAGAATTAGGAGAAACGCCTATAAGTCTAGCAGCTTTTCTTAATGAAAAATTATAAATAGTAGAATTTGAGTATAAGTATTTTAATTTAACAAAATAAGAAAAAGTTAAAATCTCTTCAGATTTTATCAATTTATTTATTAAGTTATGTGTAATTCTTACTCTCTTCAATTTAAAAACTTTTTGCGAATATATACATAATTTATTTTAAAATCAAATGTTTAATTAAAATTATATAATATTTATTATAAAAAAGATAAAATAAAAATAAATGTCTATACAAAAAAATATTAATGATAATCTTGATGATAGTTTTAAAAATAATAATTATTTACCTCAAAAACTTTTATTAGAAGATGTTGATAGGGGTATGAGAGATTTCATTTATGATTTAAATATTACTGTTGAAGATGCAGAAGGTAAAGACATAAGAGTTCCAGTTATATTTTTAACACAAGAAAGGTGGGCTGAATTTAAAATGAACTGGAAATATCTTAAAGATGAAAGTGGAGAGGAGATAAGAATGCCTTTTATGACTATGAGGAGAAAGTCAGTAAAAAAAGGTACAGCTCCATTAAGGAGAACTGTACCAAAAAAATTAAAATTTAATTATGTTAAAGTTCCTAGTACAGATGGAGTGCTGGGGGGTTATGAAATTTTTAAAATTCCACAACCTACTTGGGTGGATGTAGAATATGAATTAAGATTTTTAACTCATTATATGCAAGATGTAAATATTTCATATGAAAAAATGTTAGAAGAAGGTTTTTCTGACGGACAAGGTTATATGAAAATTAATGGTTATAATGTACCAGCTATTTTAGGAGACCCTAGTGAAGATAACACTGTAGATAGTATAGATTCAGATAGATTTTTTCAATTAGTATATCCTTTAACGGTACATTCTAGAATCGTAGACCCAAAGAAATTCGAGAGAGTTCAGACAATTACAAAAATTTCTATACAAATTCGTGAGGACGAATGTTAGTTTTGAATTTTTTTATCCTATTTATTGTAAAACTGTATAAATTTAAAATTAAAAAATAATAATCAGATGGCAACTATATTCGTATCGCCCGGCGTTTACACAAAAGAGCAAGATTTTTCGGTATTCGCATCAAGAGTTGGTTTAACTAAGTTAGGCCTTGTTGGATTAACACAAAAAGGACCAGCATTTGAACCAATTAGTATTAGAAGTACTGATGAGTTTTTGTTTAGATTTGGAGGAACAAATTCAAGTTTACAATTACCTTATGTAGCAAACGCTTTTTTAACACAATCTAATGAATTAACTGTAACTAGAGTTTTAGGAAAAGAAGGTTTTACCGATTCTAATGCATGGATTATCACAGCAACATCTCCTACTGGAGGAACAATAGATGATGGAGCTATTATTGCTGTAATAAAAAGTAAATCAGATGATGAAGGAAATACTTTTTTACACAATATTGCAACTGACTTAGAAAAGGGAGTATCTTCATCTCCTTTAGGAAGTTTTGTATTAAGTGCTTCAACAGGGCCTTTTTCTGCAAATACTTTAACAGTTTCTTTAGATGAAAGTAGAGAAGATTATATTGTTAATGTTATAGGTAAAAATCCTAAAAAATTATCAGGAGATTATGGCATTTATGTAGAATCTATTTATCCTCATTTTTTAAGACAAGCAGTAGCTGAAGGTTCAATAACAGGAATTTCAGATTCTATAACTTTTTCAACTGATTCAACTTATACAGATTTTGCTGGACCTTACACTAATCCAGAGACACCTTATATTGTTTCTAATTTAGTTGGTGGTCAAGTTAGAAAATTATTTAAATTTCAATCTATTTCTGATGGAGATTCTGCGAATAGAGAAATTAAGATATCTATATCAAATATAGATACAATCACAAAAACTTTTGATGTAATAATTAGAGATTTTAACGATAATGATTCAGCAGCTTTTCAAACAGCTTTAGAGAGATTTAGAGGTGTTACTATGGACCCTACTCAAAGAAATTATATTGCTAGAGTAATTGGTACTACTGATGAAGAATATCCTAGACAATCTGTATTTGTAACGTTAGATATGCAAGAAGGACATCCTTCAAATGTTGTTCCAGCAGGTTTTGAAGGATATAGTCAAGTAGAGGTAGAAACTGGAACTACTGCAACACCTTTATATTATAAAACATCTTATTTATCAGGAGATTCTGTAAATAAAACTTTCTTAGGTATTTCAGAATTAGCTTACACTGAATTTACTGCAGATAAAGTTACTTTTTCTAATGTTATTAATACTGTTGAAGCAGATATGTTTAAGTATGTAGGAACTGGAAGTGCTGGAAAAGTTGTAGTACCTGGTTTTCACTTAGAATCTGGAGCACCTTCAACGTTTGTTTCTGGAAGTTTAACTTTAAGTGGTTACACTAAAGCAGAAAGAAAGTTCACACTTGCTCCTGCTGGAGGTTTTGATGGTTGGAATAAATTTAGAACTCCTACATTTACAACAAATATTTCAGACACTTCTAATAGAACGGCTTTTAAAGAAGCGATAGATATCTTCACTAACCCAGAAGAAGTTGATGTTAACTTATTTGCTACTCCAGGTATTGATTACGGAAATAACCAAGAATTAGTTAAGTATGCTTTAGGAAAGATAGAAGATAGAGCTGATACTTTATATATAATTGATGCTCCTAGGTTAACTACAGATACAGCAAAAGGTACTCCAGAAGAAGCCGTTTTAGCAATGCAAGACACAGGTATTGATTCAAATTATGCAGCAACTTATTGGCCTTGGGTACAAATTGAAGACCAATCAACTGGACAATTTTTATATTTACCTCCTACAGCTGAAGTTGTTAAATCAATCGCTTTAACAGATAATGTATCATTCCCTTGGTTTGCACCTGCTGGTATAAATAGAGGTACTGTTGGAGATTCTGTAAGAAAAGCAGATATTAAATTGAGTCAAACTGATAGAGATTCATTATATGAAGGAAGAATTAATCCAATCGCCACATTTGTTCAAAATGGAGTGGTAATTTATGGACAAAAAACACTTCAAATTAGACAGTCTGCTCTTGATAGAATTAGTGTAAGAAGATTATTGTTACAAATTAGAAGAGTAGTAGCTGCAACATCTCAAACTTTATTGTTTGAGCAAAATGACCAAACTTTAAGAGACCAATTCTTATCTAAAGTAGAACCTTTATTATTACAAATTCAAAATCAAAGAGGTTTAACTGGATTTAGAGTTATAATGGATGAAACAAATAATCCACCAGAGGTTGTAGATAGAAATACTTTAGTTGGTAAAATTCAATTGAAACCTACAAGAACTGCTGAGTTTATAGATTTAACTTTTCAAGTTTTACCTACTGGAGCTAGATTCGAAGATTTTTAACTTTTTAAATATTAAGAATTTACAAATTTATAAAAATAAAGGGAGCTATTTAGTTCCCTTTTTTTATTGGTGAATTTTAAATTTTATAGAAATAAATTAAAAAAAAAATTAAATATAATCAAATAATTTTTTTTGTTTAATATTTATAAGTAATTAAAATAATAAAAACAAGTTTAAGATGGCTACAATGTTTAGACCAGTTCCTGTAGACCAGGAACCTAAAAGAAAAAATAGATTCGTATTGGAATTTCCTTCTGAATTAGGTATTGAATCATTTAATGTTCAAACTTCTGGAAAACCTACGATAGAAATTAATAGTACTGAAATTCAATATATGAACACTAGTACATACGTTGCTGGTAGATACAAATGGTCAGCAATTGATATTGAATTTATTGATGTTATCGGACCATCAACAACTCAAAAAGTGATGGAATGGGTAAGATTACATGCTGAATCTGCAACTGGTAGAATGGGTTATGCAGTAGGATACAAAAAGAATTTAGTTTTAAAAGCTCTTGACCCTGTTGGTGTTGAAGTTGAAAAGTGGACTTTAATAGGTTGTTTTATTACAAATGCTTCTTTTGATAGTTATGATTATGGTTCAGATGATATTTCAAAAGTTAAAATCAATGTTCAACCAGACAGATGTCTTCTTAGTGCTTAAAACATATATAAATAAATTTTTTAAAAAGGAGATTGTTTTAATACAGTCTCCTTTTTTGTTACTATTTATTTGTGAGGAAATATCTTTTTTTGATTATGGCTTATTTAAGACTTTATAGAGATTTTTATTGTATCAATATAACCACTTTAAGTGGAGAAACATATGATTTAATAAATGTAGAAGAAATATCTGGTTATGTAACAATAGAAGGAGATTCTATTGTTATAGAGAGTCCTGAAGTTATAAATGATTCTTTAGGAAGGTATTATGTAAATTTATCCCCAGGTTTATACAATATTGATGATATATATGAAATGAATTGGGTTTTAAAATATACAGTAGATAGTCCAGAAAAGAGACTTATAACAAGATTTAAATTAAGCCCTGTTGTAGTTGGTCAAAATATTGACATAAGACTTGAAAATCAAGAAGTAAGATTAGAAATAGTTAATAATTAAAAGTATGGCAAGAGGAGAAAAACCATTTATTATAAAAAGAAATGATACAGCACCAGCTTTGATAGCTACCGTTTATGATAAAGGTTGTTTAGGAGGTTGGAATAGATTGAATTTAAGTGCTGTAACTAAAGTTGAATTTTCTATGGTAGATGATTGTGGAGCTTTAGTTATATCTTCTAAAGTAGCTCAAGTAATTTCTAATGACTCTGGTATAATACAATATCAATGGGTAGAAGGAGATACTGCTATTTCTGGAAATTTTATTGGTGAATTTGAATTGTTTTTTGCAAATGGAACAAAGATGTCTTTACCTAGAGAAGGAGGTATAAGTATTAAAATTGAAGAAGATATAAATAATATATAAAGTGGCTGGACAATATTTTTTTAAAATAGATGATAAATTTTTACCATTAAGTGGTGGTACTGTAAGTGGAAATACTTATATTCAAGCTAACTTATCTGCTAATACATTAAATATTGTAGATGTTCCAAGTAATGATAATTCTTTATTTCAAATATTAGCAAGAAATTCATCAAATGGGAATATAGATTATGTTGATGTTCAACATATAATTAGTGCAGCAACATCTCAAGATAAATATGTAACTGGAGCTACTTATAATCAAGAGTTAGATTTATTAACAATTTCTAGAAATGATTTTGTTACAATAGATGTTACAGGTATAACAGATACTTTTATTACAGGAAGCACTTATAGTAAAGAGAATGGTGTATTAACATTATTAGATAATGCTAATAATAGTATAAACATTGATGGTTTCTTTACAGGTGTAACTATTTCAAATACACTTTTTGTTGATGAGAATGGTGATGACTCAACTGGTGAAAAAGGTAGATTAGATAAACCATTTAAAACACTTTATGGTGCTAAAACAGCTTCAACATATGGTGATTTAATATATGTGTTACCACAAACAATTGTTTTTGATAATAGTGATTCTACTGGTAATCAATATGATGGTGTTTGGCAGACTGAATTAAATTTATGGAAAGATGGTATAACGTATTATTTTTGTGCTGGTGTTAAAATTAATATGATTAATGAGGCACCAACTGGTCAAAGTGTTGGTCTATTCTCACCAAACGGAACAACTGGTGAAACATGTACAGTGTTGGGTTATTTAGAATTTGAAGCTACTGGTTTAGGACCAGATACAAGTAACGGTTTATCGATGTATTTCACATGTAATGGTGGTAATAATTTTAACTTCTTTTCAGAAACTAAAAGTTTAAGGTCTAATAGTTGTCAATTAATTGAAATCAGAAATACCGTTAATGACTGTAAATTCACATTAATATCTGATGAGGAACACAAATACTTCTTATCTGGTAATGCTGGATATGGTAGTGTCTATACTATTATGGATTCCGAGTTTTTGGATTTTTCATCTTACGTAAAACGTAGATACTATTATGATTGCGCTTATTCTTTTTATATTAGAAACAATTGCACTTCATCTAATATTGATATAAATGGCGAATATATGTTGTCGTTAGCTCAAGTTTTTAATATGAGACAATTAACTTGTGGTAATATAAATGTCAACATAAAGGATATTTATTATCAAAATGCATATACAACATTCGCATATTACGGTGCAATTGTATCAACATTTATTAGTGGTGGTTGGGTTTTAAATATGAATTCAAATTTATATGATTATTCTGATAACAGTTTAACTACTGGTTTATTCTGGTTAAATCATTCTAATAATATTATAAATTATAAAGGTACTATAACAACAAAAACTAGTAGTGGTGTAGGTAGGTTTATTGTTAGTTCATCTAGTGGTAATATAATTAATTTTGATGGAGATATCAAGTTGTTAGGTACTGGGACAACTAGTAATGTTATTATGCAATCTTTTGGAACTTCAAAAGTTAATTTTAGAGGTAATATAGAGGGTAATTTTAATTATACATTTCATCCTAGATTTGGAGGTGAGATAAATGTGAATAATAGTAAAATTATATCAACTGCTGATAGGTTTATATTATATGACCATACAGATACTACAACATCAACATTTAGATTGAACAACTCTTATGTGAATGGTTATAATGATTTAGATTCTTATGGTGATGGACAATATTTAAACGTGTTAATTAATAATTCAAATATAGTTAATACAGGTAGTGGAGACACTTTAACTAATATAACTAATTTTGGTAGATTACAAGTAGTTAATAGTAGTATCTATTCAAATAGTGGTTTATCGATTAATTATCCAACCACTTCTGAAGTAATCACATCGAATTTAACTGTAAATACTGATTATAGTGCGACAACACATAGTGGTGAAATAACGAAATTAACTGATTTAATTTATTAGAATAAAAAAAGAATATATAAAATATATTAAATAAAAATGAGTTTAGAAAAAAGAATAAAAGGGCTAGTTGACTTAGATTATTTAAAAATTAATAGTCTTTATTCTGGTAGTTCTGTAAATAATTTAGGTATTGATATAAATGGTAATGTTGTTGTTGGTGTTACTGGAGATACTAATTTTAATTATTATGTAACTGGGGGGACTTATGATTCTAATACTGATATTATAACATTAAATAGAAATGATAATGTAAATTTAGAGATTTCTGGAATAACAGACACTTTTACTACTGGAGGTACTTATGATAACAATAGTGGATTAATTACTTTTGATAAAAATGATGGAACTAATTTTTTAGTAGATTTATCTAGTTTAGATTTAAATGATACATATATTACAGGTCAAACATTTGATAATAATACTTATATATTATCTACTAAAAGAAATGATGGTGTTACTATAAATTCAGATTTATCAATTTTAGCTTCAGATGTTTATGTTGTTAGTGGTGTTTATGATGTATTAACAGGTGTTGTTACTTATACTAATTCTAGTGGTGGAACTTTTCAAGTTAGTGGTTTTACTACTGGAATGACAGATAGTTATACAAGTGCAGCTAATCTTAACGGTGAAGTAATTGAATTTGATAATAATATACAAGGAACTAATTTATATAATGTAAATCTTTCCCCAGTATTAAGTGGAAAAACTAATAATACAGATTTTCATTCATATACAGCAGATACTAAAGTAGAAATAGATTCAAAATTAAATATAAATACATTTAATGTTTATAGTGGTGATGTACAAACACAATTAGACTCTAAGATTGAGAATGGCATTAATAGTGGTGGTGGAAATGAAGTTTTTAGTGGTAAGTCTGGAACTGATTTATATTTTAGAACACTTAGTGGAGGTAGTAACACAACAATAACTACAATAGATGATGTTATTAGAGTTGATGTGAATGTACCTATCGATACAAATACATTTATTACAGGTGGTACATATGATGACTCTACTGATGTAATTACATTAACGAGAAATGATTCTGTTACAATAGATATTACTGGTGTTACTGATACTTTTACAACAGGTGGAACTTATGATGATAATACATCTATTATTACATTTGAAAAAAATGATAGCACAACATATGATGTTGATTTAACATCCTTACCAGCGACAGATGAAGTCACAATAGAAGTTAATAATTTAAATGAAATTCAATTAAAAGAAATTGTTGAAGCACCAACTGGTGGTACAAGGACATTTGATAGTTTTATTACAATAACAAGTGGTTTAACATTAAACAATTTATTCACAGGTACTTCAGTAAACAATTTAGGTGTAGATATCAATGGAAATCTTGTTATTGGAACAACTGGAGATACAGATACAAATACTTATGTAACTGGTTTTACATATGATGATATAAATACATTCACTATATCAAGAAATGATAGTTTATCAGACTTAACAACAACTATATCAGTTTTATCTGGAGTTACTTATTATGGTGATGGAAGTAATTTAAGTGGTATATCAACAGATAATTTTTATGTTACTGGAGGTAGTTTTTCGTTAGAAACTTTAACACTTGACAGAAATGATGGAAATAGTGTTATTGTTACTGGATTTACTTCACAACCAGATTTAAATTATGGTGAAATTTTTGTTGGAGATTCTGGTAATACAGCACAATCAGTTCAGATGACTGGTGATGTAAATATAAATAACTTAGGAGTCACAACAATACAGCCAAATTCTGTTACTTACAATAAAATGCAAGATGTAACTCAAAAAGCTGTATTAGGTTCAGATGTTGTTAGTGGAGGTACTGTAACAGAAATACCAATTGTTGACCAATTTTTATCTTCAGGATTAGCAACAACTCTTTTGAGTAATGTTAGTAATTGGGATATAAATGGAATATATACAGGAAGTACTATATCAAATACTTATCAAGGACAAATGTATTTCGATGGAAATTATTTTTTCATTGCTATTAATGATAATGATTGGGTTAGATTAATAAGAGGATAAAATGTCAGTTATATTAGTAAATAATAATAGATTAACGGTAAATAGTGGTAATCCACCTGATGACCCAACACCGTACAAAACATATACTAGACCTAGTGAATGGATTGATTTACCTTCAGTAACTAGTGGTGAAGATATAATACATTTATTGGTTGCGGTATTTGAAGATGGTGATAATTATTTAGGTTTTAGATGTGCTGGTGATTTTGAAGTTGATTGGGGTGATGGTTTTAGTACTGGATATACTGCTAACCACCCAACAACTGGTGGTGATGTAACAACATATAATATACAATATAGTGGCGTTTCGTCAGCAACAACAACAAGTTATGGTTATAGACAGGCAGTGGTAACCATTACACCACAAAGTGGACAGACATTAACGAATTTTGATATTGATGAAGTTCCTTTTGCTGGAACAGGTGGATATGGAAATACTTATAATGGTGTTTTAGAGATTAGATTATCTGTACCTAATTTAACATCGGGTGATTTAGGTAGTAGTTATAGTAATATGTTAGAACATATAGATTGGATTGGTTCTCATTCAATTACAAATGCTACTAATTTGTTTGGATATTCTCAAATATATAAGTTGAGTAATTTTGATATGTATGGAATTACTGATGCATCTAGTATGTTTATTGGTTGTAGTAATTTAATTGAAATACCAGATTTAGATACATCTAACGTGTTACAAATGGATAGTATGTTTTATAATTGTAGTAATTTAGAAAGAGTCCCAATATTTGATTGTTCTTCAGTTACAACACTTTATAGAATGTTTTATAGTTGTAGGAGTTTAAGAGAAGTTGAACTTAATAATACCACATCTTGTACTAACTTTAGAGAAACATTCACAACCTGTGTTGTATTAAGAAAGGTTCTTGGTATCAACACAGTTAATTCAACCAACTGTCAAGGGTTATTCCAAAATTGTTATGAATTATGGAGTTTACCACCATTAGATTTGAGTAATTGTACCACAACTAGTTTAATGTTTCAAGTGACTAGGTGGTTAACTAAAAATTTATCTATTAGTAACACTGGTAACGTAACTAATATGTCTAGTATGTTTAATGGTACTGGGTTATATAAAATACCGATGATGGATACGAGTAGTGTGGTTACTATGTCTAGTATGTTTTACAACACAAAAAACATTAAAACAATACCGTTGTTCGATACATCTAACGTGACTAATATGGTACAAATGTTCTATTCATCGGATATAGAGACACTACCACCACTAGATATGTCTAGTGTCACAGATGCTAATAACATGTTTAGACAAGCTACAGAATTAAGAGAGTTCCCAAATGTGGATACATCTAACATCCAAAATTTTTATAGAATGTTTTATGGTTGTACTCGTTTACAATCTGTTGGGGTTGATTTTTCAACGAGTAGTGGTACAAACTTTAGGGAAACATTTAGTGGTTGTTATGAGTTGAAATGGTTACCAACAATAGATTTCAGTAATAGTGTTACGAATGAATTATATACGTTCAAGGATTGTCGTAGTTTATCATCAATAACGTGTGTTGGTATGTCAGCTGTGACATATTGTTCGTTATGGTTCCAAAATTGTTATGAGTTGGAAAGTGTTAGTTTAGATGATACATCAAATGTAACTACAATGCAAAGCATGTTTCAAAATTGTTATAAATTAGAAGAAGGTCCTGATATGGATTTGTCAAGTTGTACAAGTATGCAACAAATGTTTTATGATTGTAATCGTCTGAAAAGTATACCACAATACAACACATCTAATGTTACCAGTTTGTATCAAACGTTTTATTCTTGTGGTATGTTATTTGAGTTACCAACACTTGACACATCTAACGTCACAAACACATATAGGTGTTTTTATTCAACAACAAACCAATTAAGGAAAATAGGTTCTTGGGATTTGTCTTCCGTGACTGATGGTAGAGATATGTTTAATGGTTCCACATACAATCTATCTATTTGTAATATATATGGAGCTGTACAGAATTTAGAATTCCAAAATAACAATTTAGATAGGGATAACATAGTGAATATATTCAACAATTTAGGTATAGCATCAGCTAAAGTTATAAATGTTAGTGGTAATCCAGGTACAGCAAATTTATCTGCTACTGATATTTTAATAGCAACTAACAAAGGATGGACAGTAACAATATAATAAAATGGAAAAATTAGATACAAGTGGATTTTATAAGTTTGATGGTGAAAAATGGTTTTATGCACCTAATGCTGTTTATAATTTAAATTATACACTTTTAAAAGAAAATAAAGATACATATGAATATCCGATTGATGATTGGTTTTGGAGTCAAGAGTCTCCAGAAGAATATTTAATTTGGATAGAAAGTAATAAAGAATAAAAATGATAATATTTATTAAAGATGAGTGCAACTAAAAATATAAATGCTGAAAAAATACAAGGAAATTTATCTCTCGATAGTGTTTCTGGAGTTACAATAAGTGGTGGAACTATTTATTCTGGTTCTACTGATTTATCTGATTTATTTGTTACTTCTAATGTAAATGTTCAGCCAGGTATTAACATAAATACAGGAGGTACAGCAAGTAATCCTATTATAAATTTAGATGATGATATTTCTTTAAATTCAATATCAACTAATATTATAAGTGGAGGTACTTTTTATGGTGATGGAAGTAATTTAAGTGGTATATCAACAGATAATTTTTATGTAACTGGCGGTACTTTTTCATCTCAAATTTTAACATTAGAAAGAAATGATGGCAATAATGTTTTAGTTAGTGGTTTTACAGATTTTTATACCACTGGAGGTACTTACGATAATAATACTTCATTAATTACTTTTGAAAGAAATGATGGTAATTCTTTTGATGTTGATTTATCGTCAATAGATGTTAATGATACATTTGTAACTGGTCAAACTTTTAATAGTTTAACTTATAATTTATCAACAAGTAGAAATGATGGTATTACTATTAATACTGATTTATCATCTTTAGCATCTGATGTTTATGTTGTTAGTGGTATTTATGATATATTGACAGGCATTGTCACTTATACAAATTCTACTGGAGGGACTTTTCAGGTTAGTGGTTTTACCACTGGAATGACAGATAGTTATACAACAGCCGCTAATCTTAATGGTGAAACGATTGAGTTTGACAATAATATACAAGGAGGTAATTTGTATAGTGTAAACCTTTCCCCAGTCTTAAGTGGAAAAACTGATTTAACATTATTTGATACACATACTGGCGATACAAATAACCCACATCAAACATCATTTAATAATTTAATATCTACAGCACATACTCATACAATATCTGATGTTACCAATTTACAGACCGAATTAGATTCTAAAATTCAAAACGGAATTAATAGTGGTGGTGCTAATGAAGTGTTTAGTGGCAAGTCTGGAACAGATTTATATTTTAGGACAATTAGTGGTGGTAGTAATACTACAATCACAACAATAGATGATATTATTAAAGTTGATGTTTCTATACCTATTGATACAAATACATTTGTTACTGGTGGTACATTCTCATCGGAAACATTAACATTAGATAGAAATGATGGTGGTAGTGTTGTTGTAACAGGATTTACAACAGGTGGTGGTGATAACTTCTATGTTACTGGATTTACATATGATGATGCTAACACATTTACAATTAGTAGAAATGGTGGTTTAAGCGATTTATCAGCAACTATTAACACTCTTACAGGGTTAACAATAGATGGGGTGTTATCAGCATCTACATACACAGGTATAACACTTAACGATTTAGATGATGTAACAACAAATATACCAGCAACACCAGATAATACATATCAAGGTAGATTACTTTATTTTGATGCACCTACTAATCAATGGTTAACAGGTGAAGAATATGTTTCTGCTGGTAATGTAACTATATGGAGTAAAAAAGGTTCTGCTGGAACAATAGATAAGGGTTGTCCAGTTTATATTACAGGGTTTGATAATGATATACATGAAGTTGAATTGGCTAATGCATCAACTGGTAGTACAATGCCAGTAATTGGGTTTACTGCTGAAGATTTTGATAATGCTGGTGTTTATCCACTTATCACTTTCGGTAAATTAAGCGGTATTGATACGACAAGTGGTTCAACAACTCTTAACCCATTTGGTGAAACATGGGAAGTTAATGATGTTCTTTATATGTCAAAAACTGATGGTGGGTTAACTAAATTCAGACCAACTGGTACAAATACACAAATACAAAGAATTGCTAAAGTATTAAATGTTGGTACTACAAACGGACAAATATTTATATTTAACACTGCTAGAACTGCTGGTTTACCAAACTTAACAACAGGTTATTTATGGGTTGGTAATGGGGACAATTTACCACAAGAAGTTATTAGAACTGATGTGGGTATAACTACTACAGGATTTACATATAATGATAATAACACATTTACGATAACCGATGATAATGGTGGTTCACTTACTTCAACATTTAATCAAGTTAGTGGTTTAACAATAAATGGTGATTTAGATGTTACAGGTGATACAACACTTAATACACTAACAGCTAGTAGTATTACATCAAACTCGGCAATAGATGTATTTAACGGACATATTAATTTAAGAGATAATTCTTATTTCTTACAAGGTAGAACAATTGCTGATGTTAATGTATCTCTAATTGGTGTTGATAATCAAGATAGAGTATTTGTTGGTAATGCTGGATATGATACATACATAGATAGTGATACTATTGTAGATGGCAGTTTAACTGCTACAACATATTATGGTGATGGTTCTAATTTAAGCGGAACTACTCCATGGAGTCAATCAGGCACAAGTATATATTATAATGATGGAAATGTTGGTATTGGTGTTAGTGACCCAACATTTAATTTAGATATTGTTAGTAGTGGTGGCACATCTAGTTTTGAAGATATTGCTAGATTTAGAACTATAGATAGTACAGATTATTTAGCTATAACTAATGCTGTATCTACAGATGGTTCATTCAACCCAGTTTTTAGGTCTTTTAATAATACTAATACATCAACAAACTTATATATACAATCAGTTATAGACCCTTCTGTAGATACTGGTGTCAACCCATTGATAATGTTACAAGGTAGAGTTACCACAAACCCTGGGGTTGACCCTTGGAGTGGTGTTACTACTAGACCCATTGTTAGAGTTAGAAACAATAGTGCTAACTTATTAGATGTAACAGCGGATGGTAAAGTTGGTATTGGTACAATTACACCAAGTGATATATTAGAAGTGACAGATGGTACAACAACATTTGCGACTAATTTAGATAATGGTAGTGGACCACTTATAAGTGTTGTAACAAGTGATACAGATAGTTTAATTAGATTTGGAGCAACAGATGGTACTAGTTCAATAAATGTCGGTACTGTCGGAACTACTTATTCTGGAATACAATCTTTTGGTGTACCTAGTGATAGTTATATTTATTCTAATTCTGCTGCAAATGGTTTAAATTTGATTAACGGACCTGGTACTGGAACAGAAGATTACATTAGATTTTATGCTGGAGGTAATGCGTTATCAACTTCGCATTTACATATCCAAGGTTCTGGTAGTACAAAAGGATATATTGGTATTGGTACTGAAACTCCAACACAAAAATTACATATTTATGATTCAGTTGCAAATAGTTTAGCTAATTTTGAGAGTGGAGATGAAAGAGTAAATATTAGATTTAATGATTCATTAACGACAAATACACCAGTCATTGGAGCAAGTGGAAACACTATTACATTTGGGCATATTTCAGGAGGAGATAAGTTAGTTATTGACAATGATGGTTATGTTGGTGTTGGTGTAGAAACTCCATCTGATAGATTGTCGGTATCTGGTTCAACAGGTCAGTTTCGTGCAAGAGTTGATAGAACGTTGCCATATACAGCTGAATTTTATGGAAAGACAACAAATTCTTCTGGTTCAACAGTAATGCAATTAATTAACGATAATGTAAGTTCTATTGTTATGGGTGTATTAGGTTCAAATCGAGATGCATCTGTTGCATATGGTGGAGAATCAGATGATACGTTTATGTTTGCTTCAACAGCAGCAAATAACTTACATATATTTAATGGTGCAGGAACGGGCACAGAAGATAGTATTAATTTCTATGCAGGAAATAATGCTACAGCAACACCACACTTACATATTCATGGTTCTGGTAGTACAAAAGGGTATATTGGTGTAGGGATAGGAAATCCTCAATACACTTTAGATGTTTTAGGAGAAACAAGATTGTCTGGAAGTGGACAAAATGTTTTAACAATTATTGGTTCAAGTTCTACTGACCCATTATTTACAGTTCAAGGTTCTGCTGGTGAATTATTTAGTATTACAGACAATCTTACTGGTACACTATTCGCTGTTAATGATATATCTGGATTGCCTATTTTAGAAGTTAATAGTGATGATGAAATTTTGATGGGTAATTATCAAGCTCCTTCATTAAATACAACATTCAAAACTTCAATAACATCAGGTTTAACAGAATTGTATTCAATACCTTTAAGTGCATATACTGGTGGGTTCTTTGAATATACTTTAACAGGAACTGGTGCTAGAGCTGGTTCAATTATGTCAATATTTAGTGGTTCATCTGTTAACTATACAGAAACAACTACTACAGATATAGGTGATACTAGTCCTGTTACATTTGATATGAATGTGTCTGGAGGTACAGCTAATTTAACTGTATCAGCAACAACTGGTACTTGGGAAATAAAAACAATAGTAAGAAGTATATAAAATATGAGTTTTCATTATTCACCAAAAATAGTTACAGATGGGTTAGAGTTTTATGTTGATGCTTCTAATTATAAAAGTTATGTTAGTGGTAGTACAACTGAATATGATTTAGTTGGTTCCCAAGACATGACATTAAATAATGGTGTTTCATATACAACAGATAATTTAGGTAGTTTAGTGTTTGATGGTTTAGATGATTATACCCAGACAGTAAATAACTATAATCGTGAAAAACCATCTATGAGTTGGGATGTTTGGTTTAATAGAACACAATCAAACAATAATAACAATATGCCATGGTCAAATTTCTTACCGTATCTCGCATTTAGGTTTGATAATAGATTTATGTTTTCTTTTTCGACTAGATTAACTGGTACCACTACTCAAAGAAGTTTATTTACTACCACAACATATTCTGATAACACATGGTATAACGTATGTTCTACGCTACATCAAGATTTTTCATCTGGTGATGTAACGGTACAAATATATGTGAATGGAGAATTGGAAACGTCAAATACATGGACTGGAATTGTGGATGAATATTATTCTACACCATATGAACTAAGAATTGGTAACCATAGAGGAGCATCATACCCATTTGAAGGCAAAATACCAAGTTTAAAAATATATAATAAAATATTAAGTGCTGATGAAGTTAGACAAAACTATAACGCATTAAAAACAAGATTTGGATTATGAGTGGAGTAGTAGGACCAAGATTCGGAATAGTACAAGAAGGTTTAGTTTTAAACTTAGACGCTGGTAATACATCATCTTATCCAGGTACAGGAACAGATTGGTTCGATTTAACTTCAAATAATAATGATGGGGTTTTAACTAATGGAGCATCATATGTAACCGATGGTGGTGGAAGTATATCATTTGATGGTGTGAATGATTATGTTAATTTTAATGATAGTGACTTATTTAGTTTTGGTAACGGTACAAGTGATAATCCTTTTAGTGTGGGTTGTTGGGTGTACTGTGATAGTTCTGTTAGGTTTAGAACACTATCTAAAGCTACTGAATGGTTACATGGTCCTTTTGGTAATAGTGTACTTGGTTTAATTTTATTAGATAATAACTCTTCAAATTATATCGCTAGAACTACTACTACAGCTATACCAATAAATGTTTGGACTTCATTAATTTCAACATATGATGGTTCTGGATTAAGTACTGGAATTAAACATTATATTAACGGAGTAGAGGCTACTGGTTATAATAATTTGTCAGCTGGTTCTTATACCGCAATGAATAATAACTCTACTAATTTTTACGTAGGAAGAGATAGTGATTTTGGGGGTTATCACGCAAATGGAAAAATAGCGAATTCTCAAATCTACAATAGAGTTCTAACTGATTCAGAAGCATTACAAAACTATAACGCAACCAAAGGTAGATTTGGACTTTAAAAATAAAATATTATGACAAATTACGAAACAAGACAATTTATGATTTTTAATGTATCTGAGTTAGGTACAGTTGATTTCACACAAGTATTAGAAACATCACAAGATACAATTAGACGTTCAGTTGATGAAACTAAAACATTTGTTAAATGGGAAGGTGAAACAATACCATCCTCTATTAAATCACTAACAACAAAAGAAGGACCATATACATACACTGAAATTAAAACAATTTTAAGTGGTACGGAATGGACTTCAACTGAAGAATTATGATTTATGGCAACTAAAGGAGGTTTAAATATAGTTACAGATGGTTTAGAGTTTTATCTTGATGCTTCTAATTCTAAAAGTTATATAAGTGGCAACACTTTATTTAATGATTTGGTAGGTTCGAAAAGTTTAGAGCTAAACAATGGTGTTTCATACACAACAGATAACTTAGGTAGTTTAGAGTTTGATGGTTTGAATGATTATTGTATTGATTCTGAAATTTACAATATGAATAAAGCAGAAATGACATTTGATTTTTGGTTTAAAAGATATGCTTCAAATAATACTTATAATATGGTTTGGAATATGTATTTACCTTATTTTGCATTTAGGTCTGATAATACATTTCACTTTTCAAGATTTACGGTTATTAGTAGCGTTACAACACAAAGGAATTTATATTCCAACAATACATTCCAAAATAATGTTTGGTATAATGTTGTGTGTACAAATAATCAAGATGTTACATCTGGAAACAATACAGTTAACATGTACGTAAATGGAGAACTTGAAGTAAGTGAAACTATTCCCAATTCTGTAGATACAGTTTATTATTCAACTGTTTTTAATAGAAGATTAGGAATAGCATTTTGGGATATAACAAATCCAAGGCATTTTTTTGAAGGTAAAATCCCAAGTTTAAAAATATACAATAAAATATTATCCCCAGAAGAAGTACAACAAAACTATAATGCAACAAAATCAAGATTTGGATTATAAAAATAAATAAAAAAAACAACATATTTATATAATATAAAATTTCTGGATAGGGAAAGGAATTAAAAATTATGGGAAACGAATTTGTAATTAAAAATGGATTTATATCCAAAGGTGATAGTGAAGTCCAAGGTAGTTTAACGGCTACAACATATTATGGTGATGGTTCTAATTTAAGTGGAACAACACCATGGAGTCAATCAGGTACAAGTATATATTATAATGATGGTAATGTTGGTATTGGAACAGAAACTCCAAGTGAAATATTAGAAGTTGTACAAAACACAGAAAAATTTAGATTAAATCTAGATTTTGCGGATGGACCACAAGCTGCACTTTCTACAACACGAACTGATATAGTATCTAGATTTGCTGCATCTGATGGAGTTGTTTCAACTACTATGAATACTGTCGGTTTTGATTGGACTGGTTCTACTGTGTATGGTGACCCTGGTGATAGTTCTATTTATTCTAACACATCTGCTAACGGAATAAGTATAATAAGTGCACCTGGTACTGGTACAGATGATTATATTAGATTGTATGCTGGTGGTAATCCACAGACTAATATATCGGATTTACATATTCAAGGTTCTGGTAGTACAAAAGGGTACGTAGGTATTGGAACAGAAACGCCTACATCAAAATTAGAAGTTGTAGGTTCTTTTAATTTAAGAGAGTTTGGTAATATATCTACTGTAACTGGTAATACAGCTGGTTGGTATCGAATTGGTTATACATCAGGTGGTGATAGAGGTGGTATCCGAGTTCTTATTTCATATGCTGGTGGGAATTGGACACCAACTACATATGTCATTAATGCTTTTAAAAATTGGTCTGACTCTGTAGCAACACTTCAATTAGAAAAATACGGACAATCAAATTATATCCATGAAGTTAGGATAGTAGAAGATGAAATTGATTCTACAACATACCATTTAGAAGTGTATTTACCAAATCTTACTGCTGGTCACAATGCTAAAATTTATTTTGACAAAAATTTAGGATATGAAGGTTCATGGAATTTAAATACAGGTGTGTTATCAGCATCTACAAGTGTAGTAAATCCAGTAGCTCGTTCTCCATTTACATCAGCATCCGATGGTTATACATTTGAAAATATCATATTAAATAATAATATTAATAATAATTTTTGGAAATTAGAGGATGGTGATGGGTTTTTATATTTCAAAGATTCTAATAGTGATACACCACTAACATTACAAGCTGAAGATAATTTTGTAGGCATAAATAATACAAGTCCATTAGTAGAGTTAGATGTTAGTGGAGATACAAAAATAAGTGGAACACTTAATATAGGAACATTAGGTACAGGTACTTCAGTTACAAATTTAGGCGTTGATTCTACTGGTAATGTTGTTAGTGGAAATACAAATACAGGTATTTATGGTGGTGATGGAACTATACCATTAAACACAATAGCATCGGTTAATGGAAATTTAACCTTTCAAGGTTTAGATGAAGATACTAAGATAATACTTAAAGATGGTAATAATGGCGGTGAAGTACATTTATTTTCAGATGGTAATGCTGGACAATCCGCACTTGAATTCTACAATCCAGGTGGAGCTATTTTAACATCTAAAATACAGAATGCTGGTGGTGACACTAGGTTTATATCAAATGGTAGAGATTTATTGTTTACTACAAGTACAGGTGCAACAACAGAAGGTTTATTTATTGAAGCTGGTACTGGTAATGTGGGTGTTGGTACTACAACACCTTCAGTAGAATTTCACGTAAAGGGTGATAGTTCAATACTTAGGTTAGAAACTACATCAGCTAATAATTCTAATTTTATAGAATTTTATGACCCATCGGAAAGGAAGGGTTGGATTGGTTATCCTTCTAGTACTTCATCTACAGATGCTCTTTTTATACGAAACGAAGAACATGGTTCTAAAATTATAATTAGTACTACAGATAGTGGTGGTACATCTAGAACTGCTATAGGTATAGATGCTAATCAAAATGTAGAATTACCAAGTGGTAATTTAGATATTAGTGGAACACTTAATATAGGTACATTAGGCACTGGTACTTCAGTTACAAACTTAGGTATTGATGGTAGTGGTAATGTTGTTAGTGGAACAACAGGTGTTAGTGACGATAATAAGATATTTAGTTGGTTTATGAATGTAACATAAAATGGGATTAAGTTTAATAAAAGGAAATAGTGGTTATATTGGATTAGATAAGCGTGGTGAAGTCTCTAGTACTGGAACTACTGGTAGTGTGTCTGTACGTAAACAGTTTTTAGAGAGAAAAAGAGGGAATTTCATTCCAATTACACCAGGTGACCCATTTTTATTATTTGAGGATGATTTTGAAGATGGTACACTTAATAAATGGACTGTGGCTAATGAAGGTGGTACCAGTACAAATAAATCTGATTGGGTTGTTGGTACAGCGGTATCATCAAGTGGTGGTACACAGTCAGCTTATATTTCAGATAATAATGGTGTTAACGCACAATATTATGGTTCTAGTCAAAGAGATAGTCATATTTATTTTGATTTTGATATCCCATCTGTCGCAACATCACTTACTTTAGAGTTTGATTGGAGGTGTAATGGAGAGAGTAGTTTTGATAATGGTTATGTAAATTATTGGAACACTTCATCAACTCCTTTAGCTGGTACTGAATACACATCAATAACAGATAGAATAGGTGGTGATTCTAATGGTAGATTTAATGATTTATATCAACCTGGTGCTGATTTGAGTTGGTTTCGTGAAACAATAACTATAGATGGCACAACAGGTAATGGGCCTTTATTTACACCAGGTACAACACAAAGAATAGTGTTTAGTTGGACAAACGACAGTTCAGTTGAGAATAATCCAGGGATGTGCATAGATAATATTAGATTAATTTATAACGTATAATGAGTATAAGAGGAAATAGTGGGTTTATTGATACAGATAAAAGGTTTGGTTCTATTAGTGGTGATACAAAAGGTATTATTGGTAGAGAACAACATTTTTTAGAAAGAACACAAGGCAGGTTTAGTAATGAACTTATACCAGCACCAACCGCATGGTACGATGCTGCTGAAAACATAACATTAAATGGTAGTAATGTCTCTGTTTGGGGTGATAAAAGCGGAAACGGTTTAGATATGATACAAAGTACAGCATCAGCTCAACCACCATATAATTCATCAAATGTTGATTTAAATAATTTACCATCGGTTGATTGTGATAATGGTGACAGTATGGAGACATCTGACAGTACTTTGTTAGACTTAACAAGTACTGGTGGTTTTACAGCATATTACGTTGGTAAGTTAGATTCTTTCCCATCTACATTTGGTTTTTTTATTGGAAGAACAAATAGTACATCTTGGTCATTAGGGTGGGGTGTATTTTCTTATTCAGGAACTTTAAGATGGTTTGTAAATGATTGGAATACAGCTTCACAACGTTGTGAAACAAATTTACCTTCATCTATAGGTTCAAATATATTTAAAATGAGGTATGACCAAATAAATATAAGTGCTGAAATAATTGGACCTTCAGCTGATAGTGATACTCAACCATATACAAGTGCTGTTCAAGAGCCTTCTTCTGAAGGGTTGTTGCTTAATGCTGGTGGTAGTGATGTTTATGATTCAGATTTTGATTATGCTGAATATATATTTTACAATAGACCTTTAACGTCTGATGAACAAATTCAAGTTGAAAATTATTTAAAAACAAAATATAATATAAGTTAAAATGAGTTATTTAAAAATAGGAAAATACTTTGGTGAAAGTCAAGGATTTGAAACATATCAAATAAAAGAAATTTTAGATGTTAATTATCAAGATATAACTAATGTATATCATTGGTTTAAAATTGATGAATTAGAAAAAGATTTTTTGTATAGAAGGCAAATGGCTATTGAATACATAACTAGTGTTGGAGGGTTTGATAATTTAAGTGAATTAGATAAACCATATGCAGCTAAAAATTACTGCGTAGGACCAATAGATAGAGATAAAATATTTACAAGTTCTGAACAAGAAGAGTATTGGTATTATTTTGTGGTAAATTCAGAAAATTGTAGAAAAGAAAGATGGGATAAAGCAAAGTCTTTTGCTTCTTATAGACTTTCAATTTCAGATTCTTCTAACTTGGCAGTATCAACATCATTGCTAAATGAAAATTATATAAAATATGGCATTGAAAGTTTTGCAGAAGATAGTCAAGATGGTTTGTATGATTGGTTAAAAAGTGAAGGTAATTATGTTTCTTCAGGTTTTTCAGAAAAAACTTATTATACAGAAGAATTAAAGAATGGAATAATAAATAAACTTAATGGTTTATAATAATTTAACATATTTATAATAAAAAGAAGATGGAATATTTAAATACAGGTAGTCATTTAGGAACAGGTTCAACTGTAGCACTTAGTGCTTCTACTACGACAAAGTATCTAGTTAAGACTGTACACGCAACTAACGTTTTTAGTGCTGATACTTCATTTAACTTATCTTGGGTTGATAATAGTGCTTCTCAAACATATTATTTAGCTTATGATATTACGATACCACAATCATCGTCATTTCAAGCTTTAGATGGAACTTTTACTTTAGATAATTTAGATAGTTTACAAGCAAGTTGTGGTAATGATAATGCTATAGATTTATCTATATCATATATGGAAATAACAAATACAGAAGGTTAAGATTATGAGTACAGAAAAATTAAAAAAAGTTTATAAGCCTAATATTGTTAAATTTAGGAGAATGTGGGTTAATTTATTTAGGAATTATAGTAAAAAAAATAAACTACAACCATCAGCAGTTATTGTATTTATAACATTTGTTATAACTATAATTTTAACTTTATTAGGTTTTACTAAATATGCATTTTTACCATTTGCAACTGGTTGTTCTTTTATTTTGGTAACGTTTATTTATTTTCATTTTTTTCCTTTAACTTGGAAAGAGATGAATGACGAAGAAAAGGAAGCTTATAAGTTTTTTAACCGATTGCCTAATGATTGGGATTTAGAAAAATAAAATTAAAATAAAATGATTATTACAACAGGTCAAACAGTTTATGAATTAATTAGGTCATTTAATCCTACAACTAATTTACCTATAACCCCAGTTAATCTTTCTTTCACTATGTATACTGACGGATTGGTTAATACAGGAGTCACTGTAAATTCTGTTTTATCTAATGCATCAGAAGGTATTTATTCAATATCTTGGTCAGCATCTACATTAGGAACTTTTCAATTATATGTAGATAATTTAGATACTGGAGTAGTATACGTGTCTGAAATTTATAATGTAAAAAGAGATTCAGAAGTTAATCCTTCACCAACTATATATGTTGGGTTATAATTAAAAAAACCACCCCCAGCTCCTCTAAAAGCATTTTTTAAAAAAAAATAATATTTATAATTAAATAAATAATTATGAATTATATAGAAGAATATATAAAATGTGTACAAAGTCCTGTCTATTTTGCTAACACATATGGATTTGTTTTTGATATGAAAAAACAGCAGATAGATAAAATGACTTGTTTTCCATATCAAGAATCTTGTTTAAACACATTTAATGATAATCAAAATTCTATAGTTTTAAAGTCTAGACAAATGGGACTTTCAGTAATATCAGCTTTATATGTAGCTTGGAGGTTAGTTTTTTGTCCAGATGAAAGAATATTAGTTGTTGCAGATAATGGTAATGGTGCAGTAAGATTTTTAAATACAGTTAGACAGTTTTTAGATAGACTTCCAGATTGGTTATTACCTGAAGAAAGGCTAATAAATAATACAAAACAAATTTCTTTTTCAAACGGTTCTTGGGTTAAGGCTGTTGCAAGTAGTAAACAAGCTGGTAGAGGTGAATCTTTAACTTGTTTAATTCTCGATGAGACAGCTTTTATTGAACATGCACAAGATATCTGGATGGGTGCTGGTTTAGCTTTATCAGCAACTCAAGGTAAGTGTATAATGATATCAACACCCAAAGGAACAGGAAATTTATATCATCAAACTTGGACGCAAGCCACAAAAGGAAAAGGAAACTTTGTTCCAATTAAATTACATTGGTCTATACATCCAATTTTATCAGAAGATTTAGAAACAAGAGTAGATTCTGATGGAAAAGAATATCCTTGGAGTCCCTGGTATGAAGGAGAATGTAATAGAATGCATCATAATAAAATTAAGATAGCACAAGAGTTAGATTTATCTTTCGAAGGTTCAACAGCAGTTGTGGTTGAGAGTTCTATAATACAAAAATATGTAAAAGATATAGGTGATAAACAACCTATATGTTATTATGATTTTAAAAGGACAGAATCTGGATTTTGTGATTATGTAACTTCTTTTCATGTTTGGAAAAAACCAGAAGAAAATGGCAATTATATAATTGGAGCCGATGTTGGTAGAGGGGATGGAGCGGATTATTCTACTGTTCAAGTTATAGATGCAGATAGTTTAGAGCAAGTTGCTGAATATCAAGGTAAAATAGTACCAGATGTTTTTGCTGAACTACTTTATAAAGTTGGTATTGAGTATAATAATGCATTTATGGCTGTAGAATGTAACAGTTTTGGTTTAGCTACAACATTAATTTTGAAAAATACATTAAAATATCCAAAAGATAGAATGTATATTTCTAAATCAGCTGTTAAACTTTATAATAGAACACATAATTATGTGGTAGATAAAGATACTGATGTTCCTGGTTTTCAGACTACTGTAAAAACTAGACCACTCCTTTTAAATTCAATCGTTACAAATATGCGAGAAATGCATATAAAAATAAATTCATTAAGACTTCTTACTGAATTTGAAACTTTTGTTTATAAAGGTGACAAAGCTGAACATGAACCTGGATTTAATGATGATTTAATTTTTGCACTTGCTATCGCTTTATTGATTAGGGATACTGAATTCGAATCTGTATTCTGGAACAAAAAGAAAACAATGGAAATGTTAGATATGATAAGTCATAGTTCAAGTGATGTTGGGAATTTAAGTTTAGATGGCAATAAAAAAGAAAATTGGGAAGATGATGATGATTTTAATGATAACTCTTGGTTATATGGCTCAATAAAAGGATAATCTATTTACTTTTTGAAAAAAAGTGTTTTATTGTTAAAAAAGTCTTCTAGAAAGCTTAGAAAAAAGAAAAATTAAATATTTATTAATAAAAAAAATGTCAGAAAAAAGTGTATTTATAGATTTATTAGATAGATTAAAAAGAGGAAGAACTTCTAGACCTTTACCTAATGAAAGACAAGTTATATCTGGAAATATGTCAAATAATAATTTGACACCTATGCAACAGAGACAACAAGATTTTCTTGATGTTCAATCTCAAAAAATATCTCAAGACATTTATTCTAGAAGTGTTTATTATGATACAGATAGAATAGGTGCATATAATGATTATAGAGCAATGGATATGTCACCAGAGGTATCTGCAGCACTTGATATAATAACTGATGAAAGTGTTACTAGAAATGAAAGAGGTGATATTTTATCAGTTTATTCTGAAAATGACAGAATTAAAACTGTTTTGAAAGATTTGTTTCATGGAAGAATGAATATAGAATATAATTTAACTTTCTGGGTAAGAGAAATGATTAAGTTTGGTGATTCTTTTATCAAATTAGAAATAGACCAAAAAGAAGGTATTTATGATTCTAGAATGTTACCAGTTTCGGAAATACATAGAGAAGAAGCTTTTGATGGAAATATAAACTCTTCAAGATTTAAGTGGGATATAAACAATATGTATTTTGAAGAATTTCAAATGGCTCACTTTAGGTTAGTTTCTGATGGTGCTAAATTACCTTATGGTAGAAGTGTTTTAGACCCTGCTAGAAAATTATGGAAACAACTTCAACTTGCTGAAGATGCTATGTTAGTTTATAGAATTATTAGAGCACCAGAAAGAAGAGTTCATTATATTGAGGTTGGTAATTTAGAATCTGCAGATGTTCATCAGTATATAGAAAAAATTAAAAGAGAATTAAAAAAATCACCTATTGTTGACCAAAAAAGTGGACAAATGAATTTGAAATATAATCCTCTTACTATGGAAGAAGATTATTTTATGCCAATTAGGGGGGATAAATCGTCTAGAATTGAAACTTTACCTGGTGCTTCAAACTTGGGAGAAATACAAGATGTTGAATATTTGCAAAATAAACTTTTTGCAGCATTAAAAGTTCCTAAACCTTATTTAAATTATTCAGAATCTATGCCTGGGGGTTCAGCTTTATCTCAAGCAGATTTGAGATTTAGTAGAACTATAAATAGGATTCAAGAAAATATAATCATTGAACTTAGAAGAATAGCTAATATACACTTATTTTTATTAGGATTCGAAGATGATATGGATAATTTTAGCTTAAAATTAACCAATCCATCAACTCAACAAGAATTGTTGAAGTTAGAAACTATGAAAAGTCGAATGGAAGTTTTCGAGAAAATGTATACAACAGAAGCAACTTCTCCCGTGTCATATACTTGGGCTATGGAATATATTATGGGATTTTCTAAAGCTGAAATTAAGCAGATATTAAGGCAGAAAAAGGTAGAGAAAAAAATGTTCTCAGAAATAGAAGTTGCACCAGAAGAATATATGGAAACTGGTTTATTTGCTGATATAGATGAGAAGTTTAGAATAAATGGAGAAACAGCACCAGAAGGAGGTGGTGAAATGGGTGGAGAAGCGACTGATTTAGGTGGAGAAGATGCTGGAGGTTCTTTTGATTCAGGTTCTGAAGAAGATTTTGGAGGAGAAGAAGAATCTTTATCTGAAAATGTTTTATTTTTAGAAGAAAATAATAAAGATTTAAAAAGAAGTAATAAAAATTCAATTAAAGAAAATTATATTCTAAATGTTAAAAATGATAATTTAAATACTAAAACAAACAGATTAATTGATTCTATAACAGAAAGATTAAATAAAATAAATAAAGAAACTGGATTAGATGACGATGGAAATGATATATTAAATCAAGGTGATAAAATTTAATTATTAATATTTTATTTTTATGAATTACGAAGAATTAAAAAAACAAATAAGAGAAAAAAAAGAGGCATTATCTAAAGGTACAAAAGTTAGAGAAGAAAATTTAATAGAAGATGATGAATATGGAATAGATGAGTTATTTCAAAAAATTAAATTTTTAACAGAAAGAGCAGAACCTAGATTATATAAATTTATGTTTAAAGGTACTGTGGACGCTTCCATTGATGCAAGGAAGTATCTTAATGATATAAGAAAATTATGTATAGAACTTAGGGGTGCTATCTTGAAACAGCGACAAGATAATGAAAGTGATTACTCTTAAAATTTAATATTTTCAATAAAATAATTAACCACCACCCAGAATTAATTATTAAATTTTTATTAGCTTTCTTTTGAATTAAAGTGAAAACTAATTATATTTGTATCATATGTTTATAATATTTGATACAGAAACAACAGGGTTGCCAGAAGATTTCAGTGCTCCCATAACCGATGTTAATAATTGGCCAAGAATAGTTCAGTTAGCATGGAAGGTTTACGATATTAATGGTGTGGAGATTGGTTCAAATAACAGAATCATAAAGCCAGATAAATTTATAATACCTGAAGAAAGTATTAGGATTCATAGAATAACTAATGAAAGAGCCAACTTTGAAGGTGTACCTTTAGAACAAGCTTTAAATGAGTTTATTAAAGATATAGAGAAATCAAAATTTTTAGTAGCTCATAATATTAGTTTCGATAACAAGGTAACTGCATGTGAATTTTATAGGTTGAACATGAAAAATTATATGAGAGACATTACTCATATATGTACTATGAATTCAACAGTAAACTTTTGTAGAATACAAGGCAAAAACGGTTTAAAACCACCAACTTTAACAGAACTCCATAAAATACTTTTTAATAAAACATTTGAAGATGCCCACGATGCTTTAATTGACGTTGAAGCTTTAGCTAAATGTTTTTTTGAGTTAAGAAGAGTTGGTGCATTAGGGTTTGGAGAAGATGTTTTAGAATTTTTAGACTCAAAAAGTTCAGAATTAGAAATTATAAATAAATGGAAGCAAAAAAATGGCTCTGTTCCAATAGACCATTCAATGGTTAATTTCGGCTTACATACTTATCATTCTGTTTTAGAAGGTGCTGGCTCCACAAGTGATTATATAAGTATGGCTAAAGAGTATAATCATAAAACTTTAGTTTTAACTGATAAAGGTAGTTTATCTAGTGCTTTTTCGTTTTATCAAAAATGTAAATCAAAAGATATTAAACCTATAATTGGTTGTGAATTCTTTTTAAATGATAGTATAGGTGGTCAATATGAACCAAAAGAGCAAGATATTAATGTTTTGCAAAAAATAATAGTTTTAAATGATGAAGGATATGTTAATATAAATAAAATCAATTATCTTTCATTTGCTGAAGGTTTTTATAGAGTTCCAAGAATAAAAACTAAGTGGATTTTAGAAGGAAAAGAAGGTTTGATATTAACTACCAGTTCAAAACATGGTACTATATCTAAATATTTACAAATGGGTAAATACAGACAAGCTGAAGAATATTTAGTTAAAATGCTTAACCTTTTCGGAAGAAGAAATTATATAGCCGAAATATCTCTAGAAGACAATGAGATACAAAGACAATATAATAAATTTATTATAAATATGTCTAACAAGTATAATATGGCTATTATTGTTTCAAACGATGTTTACTTTCCTAAAAAGAATGAAAAAGTTCTTCAAGATGTATTGATATCAATTAATCAAAAAAGACCTATCAAAAAAGCTAGAACAAAAGAAAATGGAGATATGTATTATCCTTCAGAATCTGATATATTCGAAATGAATGAATCCTTTGCATATGATTATGAAGAAGATTTTGTTAGAATATGTATGATTAATAGTGAAAAAATATCTTCTTTATGTAATTTTGATTTTGAAACTAATGTAGAAAAATATCCTCAATATAAACCTACTAACGATGTTTTTGAATTTTTTAAAACAAAAGATACTGAAGAGATAATTAGAAGACTTTCGCATGCCAAATTAAACCAAAAACTTAGTTTATATCAAAAGAAAGGTCCAATAAAAATAGATGAAAAGAAAATTGAAGAATATAGAAAGAGATTAGATTATGAATTGGATGTCATCAGAGATAAGAAGATGTTAGATTATTTTCTGGTTGTTTGGGAATTAATAAGATTTTGTGCTGATAATGATATAGAAGTTGGCCCTGGGAGGGGTTGTTTTTTGCCAGGAAGTAGAGTAAAAATGGCTGATGGAATGTATGTTCCAATAGATACAATTGAAATTGGAGATAAGGTAATTGATGCATTCGGAGATGAAAGAAAAGTTATTGATACATTGGAGTATGATATTCAAGAAGAGATTATTGAACTTAAATTTGATGATGGTAGAGTGATAGAATGTACTCTTGACCATGAAATTCTTACTGAAAATCGTGGGTGGGTGGAAGCTAAAAATTTAACTGAAGAAGATGATATTGTTGATATAAATAAATATTAGAATTATGAGAAAATCTTTTAATTAATTATTCGTTTATGATTTATATAATATGTTTAGTTTGTGAAATTTTTGATTAATTAATAAAATAGAAAAGCAAAACAAGAACATAAAGAAAATAATAATGGCAAAACTAAAAAGTAGAAAATTTAAAAATTACAAAGGTAAAGTTCATGATTTAACTGTTGAAGAAACACATTCTTATAATATTGAGGGAATAGGTGTACACAATTCTGCAGCAGGAAGTCTTCTTTCATGGTGTCTTGATATTACGAAAATTGACCCTTTAAGGTTTGATTTATATTTTGAGAGATTTTTAAATCCAGCTAGAAATTCTCCTCCTGATATTGATATAGACTTCGAAACTGGTTCAGATGTTAAAACTGATGAGTTTCTTTATAATAAATATGGAAAAGAGTGTGTTTTTCCTGTAATTACATTTTCTACTTTTAACGAAAAAGGGTGCCTTAAAGATGTGGCTAAAGCTTTTGGTCAAGATGCAGGTTTTGATTCGAATGTTTTTGCTGTAACTAAAGAAATGCCAAAATCTTTTATGAAATATGAAGGAGACTTAAAAGATTGGTTAAGAGAACATCCAAATTCACCAGAATCATCTGAAGTAGTCAAAAGTTGGATACAAAATCCATCAAATAAAAAAATTATAGATACCACTTTAACTCTACAAGGTCAAGTTAGAAATTTAGGTAAACATGCTGCTGGTATAGTTATTACACCAGGGCCAGTTTGGGAATATATGCCAGTAAATATAGTAAAAGGTGTTACTGTATCTGGTTTTCAAGAATCTGGTAGTGGTAAAGATTTGTCTGACTTGGGAATACTAAAGTTAGACAGACTTAATTTGACTACTTTAAACGTTTTAAAACAATCCATTAAATTAGTAAAAGAAAATAGAGGTATAGATATTTCTGAAGAAGTTAAATATGTTGATTTAGATAATCCTGAACTTTTTGAAGAGTTAAGAAGTGGTAATAATCAAGGAGTATTTCAGTTTGAATCCGAAGGAATGTCTAAGCTTATAAAAAATATGCATACAGAAAACTTTGAAGAAATGGTTGCTGCCAATGCATTATATAGACCAGGCCCTATGGGTGTAGGTGCTCATGAGGAGTATATAAGGAATAAAAAAAGCCCAGAGTCTATTGATTTAGTTCATCCATCTTTAGAGCCTTTATTAAGAAATACAAATGGAGTATTAATTTTTCAAGAGCAATTAATGTTTATTGCTCATGAATTGGCTGGAATGTCTTTAGGGGAAGGTGATAATTTAAGAAAAGTTATGGATAAAGCTTCTAAGGTTATAAAAAAGACATTATCTGGAGAAGAGTTGGAAGAAAGTGAATCTTCAAATAAGAATTATAAAGAATATTTAAAACTTTGGGATAAATTTAAAGAGGGTTGTAAAGCGAAAGGTTTAGAAGAGAATGAAGTTAAAGATATAGAGGAGTGGTTAGTTAAGTATTTGGGATATTCGTTCAACAGAAGTCACTCAGTAAGTTATTCTTATGTTGCGATGCAAACTTTGTATATGAAAAGATATTACCCTACAGAGTTTTATACTGCTTTATTGAATCACGCTAAAGATGATGAATCTTGGTTATCTTCAGCTATTATGACATCTTTTACAAAAGGTATAAAGATTTTACCCCCCAACAGAAAATCTAAATGGGAATGGGGAATGTTAGACGAAAACACTATACTTATGGGCTTTTCTAGCATTAATGGAATGGGTGAGATAGCATTTGAAGAGCTTCAGTCTATTGGGGTATCTGACATTGATAAAGATAAGTTTTTTATGCATCAATTTAGTAAATTTAATAAAGCTAACTTTGAAGCTTGTTTAAATGCTGGTGTTTTTGATGATTGGTCTAGTTCAAGAGAAGAGTTAATGGAATTTCGTAAGTATAAAATGAAAAGTAATACTATGCAAATGGATTTGTTTGGACAAAATAGATTTGATATTATTGAAGAAAACTTAAAAGATAAATATGAACCAACACCTGAAGAGGTTAAATATAAAGATTTTATAAAAGTTTGTAGTTTAGATTTGAATTTGTTTAATAAGATATCTAAGTTAAAGCAAGATTTTATGGATAAATATGATTTTAATATAGAACCTGTAACGGAATTTGAGAATCCAAATAAATACTATTATTTTGTAATAAAGGGTGTTCAAGAAAAGTATTCTATAAAAGGTAAAAAATATTGGTCTTTAGAGTTGAGTGATGGAGGTTCTGTGGTTAAGATGGTCGTTTGGGCTGATGCTTATGATAGAATAAGTGATTTAATTGAAGAGGGAAGTATATATATAACTAAATTCAAAAAAGAACAAGGTTGGTTAAAGTTTCAAGATGGTTGTCAATTTAGAAAAATATCTTAATTTTGCTTTTTGTTGAAGTAATGTTTTATTTTTTCTTTAATATCATACAATAAACCTTTTGGTACATATCCCAATTCTGCAAAGTTTTCGTATATTGACACTAATGGAGTTCCAATAAGACCTCCATAAACCATTCCAGGTAACCAAATGAATAAAGTTGAGTGTTTTGCAGCGTTCCAACTAATAGCAAGCATTAAAACATATATTATTGAGATAACTAAAACTCTAGGTAACTTACTACTACTAAAAGTTCTATATTTTATAGATTTCCATATTCCAGTGGAAGCATCTACAATAATTAAGAATAACATAAAATATACAGCTGATGCATCATCCCAAATGTATTGAGTAATAAATGAAGTTGAGGCTGTAATCATAGCTAATAGGAAATTTATGAAAGAATTTTTTAATCCAAGAATAGAACTAAATAGTTCTTTTGTGTTTTCAAAACCTAAAATTAATTTATTTTCTTTCATATGATTATTTTTTTTCGTATATTTGTTGTTATAAATAAATAGCAAATAATAATTAAAAAATTAAAAAAATGGCAGAATTCATAAAGAAAATAATTTTTGATTATGTTAAAAAAGATGGTGAAGAATCTGTAAGAAATATTGTAGCTCCAAAATTTCTAAAAGAATCTTTTAATTCTTTTTCAGATTTAGAAAAAGAGCAAGTTAAATATATATCTGGATATGAAATAGATTCAAAAGACTTGTCTGATGAAGATTTGAAAGAATATGAAGAGACTATTTGCGATTACTTTAATCTAGCTTTACCTACAATGGAAGAGTATTTTAAAGATTTAGGCTTAGATTTTAAAAGAGTTAAACAAAAATCTTTTAAAAAAGAAGGTATTAAAAATTCTAAATTAATAAAAGAGTAGTGTCAAAAAGTAAAAAAGATTTTTGGGATTTTTCAAAAAGATTCAAACCTTCACAAGGTATATTTAATTATTGTAACAATAATCCTAACAAAAAGGAGTTGTTAATAGAAAGGAATAGTAAAATAGACCGAGAAGTGGAGTTGCGAAATGTTTTTGAATATTTAAAAAAGATTATATATGAGTGAAATAAAAATTTTACATAATTATGTATCACATAAATTTAAAGATAATAAGTTAAGTTTATATTTTCCTCATAATTTAGATGTTTCAAAAAATCCAGAAATTTATAGACTTAAGAAATGGGTTGAAAGTTCTGGAATGAAATTTAAAGAAATTAGTGAGAATAAGACTGATATTTTATATCCAAAATCTTTTGATTTATCTGGTTGTTTCTATGAGAGGGAAACTTATAAATATTTGATTGGCTTAAATAAAGAGAAGGGTGTAAAGTTGGATTTGGATGATTTTTTTATTTTCTTATATTCAAGATTTTTAAAAAAGATTAATGTTTGTAATGAAGTTATTTCTTTTGTTTATGGCGTTTCTAAAGAAGAATTTAATTCTAAAAGTTTAAAATATTTTGATTATATAAATTATTCTTTTGAAAACAAACCAGATAAAGTTATTTATGTTAATGATTTGAAAGAAGGTGTTAATGAGTTGGATTATGTAAAAACAAGATTTCTGAATGCTAACAAAGAAAATAAAATTGTTTATTTAACTAAAAATAAAAAAAATAAAACAAAAAAAGATGGTCAAGTTAAATATTTGACTTTACCAAAATTAATTTTTAAAAATTCAGATTTAAATAATTTTCATGATATAATAAATTTATTGAATGATTATTTTAGTTTTGAAGATAGGTATTTATATTATAATATTATAATTGGTTTAATATTTTCTCAAGATTTAACTAAAAATGAATTATATGTTGACTTATCAAATAAAGAATATCTTTCAAAGAGTTATGGGCTTTATATTACTGAAACTTATATAAAATTAAAAGATTATGTTTTTTTAGAAGAAAATAAAAGTGCTTTTAACTCTAATGTTTTACAGTATCTTATGAGTAAGTCTATTTGGTATTTAAATGTAAATATTTTATTTGAGGGAATTGTAAGTCTTTGTGATGATATTAATAGTATAATTGAAAATGAAGAGTATGATATAAATACTGATGATAATGTTAAAGTTTTTTTGACTGGAATGATGGAAGATTTAGTTTTGGGGATGAAAATGATGGGTATGTTTTTGGTAGACGAAATAAATGTTGAATTTAAAAAATAATGTAAAATGGATAATATAACTTCCTTTGTTGGGATTATAAGAAGAGTTAAGTTTCATAATCCAATTAATGGTTATGGAGTTTTGAGTGTTGAAGTTGTTGATAATAAAGACATTAAAGATAATATAACCGTAACAATAAATCAACCAAAAGTATTTGAAGGTGTTACAATGAAATTTGAAGGTTATTGGTCTAAACATGCTAGGTTTGGAAAACAATTTAATACTAACTCTTGTCAAGAAATGCCTCCAGCAACAACAGAATCTCTTGTTAAGTATTTAAGTTCAGGATTTTTTCCAGGGATAGGACCTGTTACAGCTAAAAAGATAGTTAATTATTTCGGTGATGAAGCTTTAGATATTTTTAGGAATAACATTGATAGAATAATTGAAGTAGAGGGAATAAATAGGAGTAAATTACAAGTGCTTAAGGAGAGTTGGAAAGAAAATAGGGAAATGAATAATATTATGATTTTCTTGCAAGACCATATGGTTGCCACTTCTTCGGCTGTTAAAATTTACAAAGAGTATGGTATAGATTCTATTTCAACTTTAAAAAATAATCCATATAGATTGGCTACAGATATAGTTGGGTTTGGATTTTCAATGGCTGATAAGTTAGCTATGAGTTTAGGTTTCAATGAAAAAAGTGAAGAAAGAGTTACTGCAGCTGTACATCATATTTTATCTAATAATCAATCTGATGGACACTGTTATTTAACTGAAAAACAAACAAAAGAAAGAGTTAGGAAATTAATTGGAATTGAAGTTAATACATTAATAGAATATATTTTAAATAAAGAGGAATTAGAAGAGAAGATAGTATCTATAAATTTCTCTAAAGATAAAATAAGAGAACAAAAAAGGTTTTATTCTAGAGATTTGTATTATGATGAAATGTATGTAGCAGAAAAGGTGGTTAGATTATCAAAGAAAAGATATGCTAACAATACAAGTGATTTAAAAGAAAGGTTAGATAAAATGTTGTCTAATTCTAAAATAAAACTTAGTGAAGAACAATATGATTCAGTTATAGGAGTTGTTTCTAATGGTTTGTCTATTTTAACAGGAGGTCCAGGCGTTGGCAAATGTTTAAAGAAGGGTACAACTGTTTTGATGTTTGATGGGACTAAAAATAAGGTGGAAAACATTAAAGAAGGAGATTTGTTAATGGGAGATGATTCTACTCCAAGAAAAGTTTTGAGTTTAGCGAGAGGTAAAGAGAGAATGTATGATGTAATTTCTAATGATGGAAAAATTTGGGGATGTAATGAATCTCATATACTTTCTCTTGTTTATAACACTAAAGAGAGAGATATAACAATTAATGGTAAAAAATATTCTCAAGGTGATGTTGTAGATATATCTATTAAGGATTATTTGAAAGTTAGTAAAAGAAACAGACATAGATTAATGCAGTATAGTGTAGGAGTTGAATATCCTTTAAAGAAAACTTATTTAGACCCCTATTTGTTAGGTTTGTGGTTAGGTGATGGTCATAGTAACTCAAAAACATTTATAATAACAAATATAGATAAAGAAATAATAGATTATTCTAGAGAATGGTCAGATAACAATGGTTATAAATTTAGATTAAGAGAAAATCTTAATAGAGCTTCTAGTTTAATTGTTACAGGTGGAAAAAAGTCTTTATATTCATTATTAAAAAAAGAAAATGTATTTAATAATAAGCATATACCTAATGAGCATCTAATTAACTCCAGGGAGCATCGTTTAAGTTTACTTGCAGGTTTGATAGATTCGGATGGTCATTTAACTGGTAGTGGTATATATGAAATAACTCAAAAAAATAAAAAATTAGCATATGATATATTTGAGTTAAGTTCTAGTCTTGGTTTTAAAACATCTATAACCGATAAGATTGCTACAATGAAAAGAGAAGATGGTAGTTATTATAGTTGTAAAGTTTATAGAATTAATATAAGTGGAAATTTACAAAGAGTACCTGTTAAAATTAAGCGAAAAAAAGCAATGAATAATCAAAATAAAAATCATTTACATTCTGGTTTTAAGTTGGTAGATAAAGGAGAAGGAGATTATTACGGTTTTGAAATTGATGGAAATAAAAGATTTGTTTTAGGTAATTATGTCGTTACTCATAATACCACTACTGTAAAGTTTATTTATGATATACTTTTATCTTTAGGTAAAAAAGTACTTTTAGCAGCACCAACAGGAAGGGCAGCTCAAAGAATGTCTGAAGTTATAGGTGCAGAATCAAAAACAATACATAGATTATTAAAATGGGATGCAGGTAATGGTAATTTTAGAAAATCTGAAAAAGATATGCTGGAATGTGATTTTATTATTTTAGATGAATCCTCTATGATTGATATTAGGTTAGCTTCTTCATTTTTTAGAGCTATATCGCCAAATACACAAATTGTTTTAGTTGGAGATAAAGACCAATTACCATCTGTTGGCCCAGGAAATTTAATATCAGATTTAATTAATAGTCAATGTGTTAAGGTGTTTAGTTTGAAAAAAGTTTTTAGACAAGCTGAAAAATCAAAAATTATTACTTATGCACATACTATAAATAAAGGTGAAACTCCAAATGTAGAAACTCCAATTTCAAATCCTAAAATGTGGAAAGATGGAAGTGATTGTATGTTTATTGATTCATCTATGAATTTAGAATATCAAAATGAGCCAAATTCAACACTTAAATATGGCTTGAATGCTATTGATATGATAGTTAAATTATATAGTGAAACCATAGAAAAATATATGGGTAAAGATAATGAAATACAAATATTAACACCTATGAATAAAGGTTCTGTTGGAACTAAAGAAATTAATAAGAGAGTACAAGTTGCTGTAAATCCAAAATCTGAAAACAAAAAAGAAATAACTATAGGAGAAAGAACTTTTAGAGAAGGAGATAGGGTTATACAAACAGCTAACAATTATGATTTAAATGTTTTTAATGGTGATATTGGTTATATAACTAAAATTGATACTAAAGATTATAGTTTGATTATTAATTATGGTGACTCTAAAAAAACTAAACTTGTACGATATGAAAGGTCTAATATAATAGAAATAGAATTAGCATATGCTATAACTATACACAAATCTCAAGGTAGTGAGTTTAAGATAGTAATAATTCCGATATTAAACCAACATTATATAATGCTTTATAGAAATCTTATTTACACAGGACTTACTAGAGCAAAAAAAATGGGAATTTTAATAGGCGAAAGAGAAGCGTTTAAGAGAAGTATAGATAATATAGACCCAAATATAAGACAAACTTCTTTACAATACTTTTTGAAAGAACATTATGAAACAACTGAATTTGAATTAGAGTTTCTTAATTAAGATTTCGTTTATTATTCTTTCTTTTGCTAAATCTCTACTATTTTTAAGTTCAGATTCCCAAATGCGAAACATTCCGTAACCCATGCCTTTTGCAATGATATCTTTATATCTATCGTTTTGTTTCGCTTTTTTTTGCATTTCGTTTAAAGTTTCATATTTTTCTTCATTTCCATGATAATAATCACCATCAACTTCACATAACATATTAGCAGATGGTATATAATAATCATATATCTTACCTTTAAGTATTTTTTGAGATTCATATTCTATATTCATTTCTTTGAGGATAGATTCAAACTCTCTTTCAGGCCAAGTTGTATTTTTGCTCATCCTATAAGATTGAGCATGTAAATATTTAATTTTCTTTATTTGGTTTCTGGGTTTTAAAAGTTTTCTTTTAGTTTGTTTTAAAATTGAGTTAACTTTTTTCTTTTTTTCTTCTTCATTCATAATGATTATTGTTTACTTTTTATAAACCAGTATTATTTTTATAAAAAATTAGATAATACTATTTATAATTAATAAATAAAAAATAAATTATGTCAGAAGAACAAATTAATTTAGGTGCTGAAAGAGAAGTGTATAACTCAAGTGACCCTTTAGAGCCAAAAGTTCAAGCAAGAACTCAATCTAATCAACAAAATCAAACAAGAACAGAAACTATTGCTCAACAACACGATATCCCTAATCAATTTGTTGATACAGAATTTGAAGTTCCTACAGATTATGTTGAACTTCCTTCAAAAGGAGCGTTTTATGCTAATAGAAAAAAAACTGTTGAAGTTAAATATTTAACTGCTGAAGATGAAAACATTTTAACTAGTGGCGATTTAATTAAGAGCGGTAAGGTTTTAGATGTTTTATTAGAAAATGCTATGATTGATAAAGATATAACTCCTAGCGAAATGCTTACTGGAGATAGGAATGCAGTTCTAATTGCTTTAAGAATAACTGGTTATGGTGATGAATATGAAACTAAAACTACTTGCCCAAATTGTTCAGAAGTAAATGAAAAAAACATTCTTTTATCTCAATTAAAAAATAAAGAAATGCTAATTGAGCCTGATTCTGAAGGATTGTTTTCAGTTCAATTACCAAAATGTAAAGCTAATATTAAATTTAGACTTTTGAATGGTTCAGATGAAAATAGACTTCAAAAAGCTTCTGAAGTAGGTAAAAAAACTATAAAAGGTAAACTTAAAGTTGCTACAGTTCTTACTGAAAGGTATTTGTTACAAATAATGGATGTAAATGGAAATAGAGATAAAACTTATATTAAAAAATTTATAGGTGTTATGCCTATAGCTGATAGTTTTTTCTTTAGAGAATATTTAGCAGAAGTTGAACCAGGAGTTGATTTAAATTATGATTTTGAATGTAACAATTGTGGAACTCATTATTCACAAGAAGTTCCTATTACTGCAAAATTATTCTGGCCTAACGCTAACGTTTAAAAGATATGCTATATAAGGATATAGTAAAAAATAATAATGTACCCTTTGATGAGATTACAATTCCTTCAAGGGGTATTTTTTATGATAATAAAAAATCAACTTTTTTAGTTAAATACATAACTGCAAAAGAAGAGAATTTACTAACTTCACCAACTTTAATTGATTCTGGTAAAGCTATAGAAATGTTGATGAGTTCGTGTTTGCTAGACTGGGAGGGTGAAGTAGAAAATCTTTTAATTGGAGATAGAGATGCTTTTATGGTTTATTTGAGGTCTACTTCTTATGGAGATAAAGTTTCTTTCAAGTATGTTTGTCCACATTGTAAAAAAGAAAGTGAAACTAGTTTTAATTTATCTTCTTTAGAAATGAAAGAGTTTCATTCAGAAGATTTGCCAGATGAAAATCATCAATATACTTTTAAAATGCCAAATATGAAATTAAATGGTGAAGAAGTTATTGTAAAGTTTAGACCTAAAACTTTAAAAGACGAAAAACAAATAAAAAAAATAGTTTCAGAAGAATTTAAGGTTGTAGGTGGTCAAAAAGTTGAAAATATTATAGAAGCTACATATAGAAATCAAATTATTAGCATAAATGGTGTTAGAGACCAAACGTTTATAAAAAAAGTAATCAAAAATATGCCCATAAAAGATTCATATAAATTAAGAGAATATATGGAGAGGATAGAACCTGGAATAGATAATATAATTAAAAGTGAGTGTAATTTTTGTAACCATACTTCTTATAGTAAAATTCCTATAGATTATGATTTTTTTGGTTTAACTCCAGAGTATAGAAGTCATATGATGGATGAAATATTTTTAATTACCTATTATGGAAAGGGCGGATTTTCAAGAGATGATGTCTTTAATATGCCAGTATATGAAAGAAGATGGGTATTAGAGAGGATACAAGAAGAAGTTGAAAAGAAAAATAAAGCAGATAGAGATGCAGCAAATAGAGCTAAATCTAAAAAATAAATAAAATTTGCATAATTTCTATAAAATGCATATATTTGTGAAATAAAATAAAAAATTATGGAAAATAATAAAAATTCATTAAAAAAAGAACAAATAATTTCTTTGTGGACAAGAAAATGTAAGGAGTTAAAAAAAGAATCTTCATTTTTATTAGAAGGTTCAGATTCTAGTCCTTATTATTTATTGATATTGAAAGATGGAATATCTATTTATGTATCCGCTCAAGAAAAACAAAGTAAGAGTTATAAATATTCAGTTGGTGTTATTTTTGGGGAGTATGTAAATTATAAAGAATTTGAAATGGACCTTTCAGAATTTAACTCTTTAGCTTCAATCTTTATGGATTCTAGAGAGAAAGTTAGAAATGAAATGGTAAAAGATATTGTAAATTCAAAAGAGAAAGAATTTTATGAATTAATAAAAGAATAATTATGTCTAATAAAAAAACAATTTTCCAGATAAAAAAAATAATGAAACGTAAGGATAAAACTGTTCACGTTTTAATTTTAGATTCAAATTCAGAAGTTTTTGAGACAAAAAATCAGAAAGAAGCTGAAAAAATGTGTGAAATTTTTAATACAAATACTGATAGTGGTTGGTTTTATGAAGTGATAGAAGTTAAAGCTATTTAATATTTTCATAGATATAAAAATAAAAGCTCAAATTATGTTTGAGCTTTTTTTGTTTTTAAAAAAGAAAACTATTTATAACTAAATTAATTTCAAATATGGATTCTAAAAAATACTTAAGAAATATTATAAGAGAGGCTTTAAATTTAGGAAGTAACGGAAGAGGTATGTTTCATAATTTTGCTCAATTTAACGACCCAAAATATGCATCTATCACAGGAAGTGAATTAAATTCCGATAACAAATCAAATAAGAAAGTAGATTCAAATATAAAAGATGTTTGGTCTAAAAGTTTGTCTTTTGAAAATAAAGAAGATTTAAATAAAAAAATTGATGAATATAAAAAGTATTTAGTTAGTATTAAAGATGAAGGTGGAAGTAGTTATGAAAATTTTATTGAAAAACACTTCAAAACATTTTTAAAAATTTTTAATGAAGCTTTATCTTATTATAAGGCAAATGGTTCACATAAAAAAGATTTAATTGACAGTTTAAATAAATGGTCTAAAATACTTTCTGATTTTTTAAAATCAAATGCAAAAGAAGTAATAAATGATGAAATGAAGAAATTTTTAGGAATTTAATAATTTATTAAAATGGGAAAATACGAAAAAAATATAAAAGAAATACAAGAAAGATTGGATGAAATATTAGGTATTGGACATGCTTTAAAATCTTTCGGTAAAGGTTTGTTGGGTCAAAAATATTCGTTAGAAGATAAAGAGAGTGAGCCAATTAAAGTAAAAACCACTTCTAGTGTGCAAACATCAAATATTTCAAATGCTGATTTATATAAAATAGGTGATAATTATGCTGAAGAAATTTCTGATGATTTATTACCTTTTTTCTTTTTCGAATTGGAAGAAGTAGAAACTAAGTCTTCTGGTAAAAATGTTTTCGTTTCAAATAAAGAAAGGGCTTTAAAAGTAAATAATTCAATAGAGTGGATTTATAAAGGAAGTTGGTCTGCAAAAAGATTGTCATTAAGTAGTACTGCAAAAAAATATTCAAAAGGAGGTATAAAAGGTAGATTAATTAATTTTGTAGGAGAATGGGAAAGTGGAACTTTTATGGGTATACTTTCTAATGGTATTATAACTGGCGGACAGATAGTTGATGGATATTACATAGCTGGTTCCGATGGGTTTAAAATAAGTCCATGGGATTTTAAGTCTGGAGGATGTTCCGTGGGCACTGGTTTTGTTATGGGTCTTAGGATGGCTAAAGAAAATACAAAACATAAAAAGCTATCTATTATACAAGTGGCAGAAGGAATGCAGATAAAGATTGTTGATAATAATGATGTAGAACATCTTTTAATAATTGATAAGGGTATTGATTATGAGTCTTTAGATATGAAAATAAATGGTGTAGAAGTGTCTTGGGAGAATTATAATAGAACTAAAAGTGACTTTGAAAACTCTTACGTACAAATAGGTAAAGTTTTTAGTATACCTGGAGTGATAGATATTAATAAAGGAGTTCAATATATAGAAGTGAAAACTTCAGAATATGAATCTAAGGAAGGTGAAGAAACTACTGAACAAAAAAAAGAACCAAAATCTAATAGGTTTGATATAAAAACTAAAAGAAAAGGTTGGAAACCAGGAGGAAAAGGTTATTATATTTTAGATTTAGAGGATGATGAAGAGTTGTTTAAAAGTGTAAATAAATTTAAGGAAGATATTAATAGCGGTATGTTTTTTAAATATTTAAATTTCTTCAAAAGGTTGGTAGAAGAAGGTAGGGTAGATGGTTATGGAGAATATCCTAGTTTAGCATTTATGTACCCAAAAGAAAAAGGAGAAGCTTTTAAAAATAAAGATTCAGAGAGAGATAAGGTTATGTCTTATTTTTCTAGGTTTAGACAAGATGTTATAAATAATTTTAAGTCTGATAATATAACTCAATATTACTTAAATTTATTAAAAAAAGAAATTTCTGGAGAAAAAGAAAATAAAACAAAAACAAAATCCACTCCAGGAAAATTACCACCACATATAGCTGCATTACAAAAAAAGTACCTTACTGAAAATGATTCTCAAATGTCTATTGTAAAAATTTTAAAAAAAATTATTTAAAATTGTAATATTTTTTAAATTAATACGTTTATATAATATAATAAACAATAAAATTACAGTTATGAGTAGATTTGAAGAATATGAAAAAAGATTTGGTAAACATTTATCTAGTGAGTTAAATTTAAATAATCAACCTCAAATAGATAATGAAGAAGAAGTTAAAACGCCTATTATACTTTATCCTTTTTTGTTTATTAGGTTTATTTTTCAATTATTTGTAGCAGGGCCAGATGCTAGATGGCAAAAGCCAATACCTGTAATTTTAATGGGATTATTTTTATTTTTCTTTAATGGTTACATATTACTAGTAGAAACTGATTTAATAACAGATTTTGTTGAAATTTTCACAGATGATACTACTACGAAAAAAGGTGTTGCAGGTTTTATAGGCATATTATTAATTATTCAATGTCTTAGAGCAATATTTATTGTAGGTGGGTGGAATCAAATTTCAGATGGTAAACCTTTAACTCCAGAGCAAATAAAAAGACTTGCTAGTCTACCTGATACAAGACCTGTTACAGGTGGCAATTCTTCTTGTGGTGGTCAAGAAGATGAGTTTCAGACAGTTAAAAATATTATGAATCAAAAGATGGCACAAATGTCTAATTCTCAAAAAATAGATTACTTAAAAGATTTTTATGGAGGAAATAAGTGAGGATAAAATAAAATAATAAAATATAACAAAATAAAAAAGGAAGTTTTAAACTTCCTTTTTTTTATTTACTTTAAAAGTTGTTAAGATATTTTTATTAAAATATATTTATTATTGATATAAATTGATAAAATGGCAGTTAACGAAGAAGGACTTAGTGGGAAGGCTTTAGAAGCAGCTAAAGCTTATAATAGAGCATTAGCTAAAAGTGAAGAATCTTTACAAAAGCAAAAAAAGTATTTTGATGAAATATCTAGTACTTTATTGGGTATAGATGGAAATAAGTTCTTTAGAGACTTAACAAATGATGAATTTGCAAAAGCAACTGAACATCTTACTACAAGATTAGACGACTTAAAGAAAAAAAGTTTAGAATCAGGTGCTGAAATGAATCAACAATTTCAGGATTTAATTAAAAAATCAGGAGTAGCAATTGAGAATTCTGAACAATTTGCTGATAAATTAGGTCTTAGTACAGTAGAAGCTCAAGCATTATCAAAACATTGGAACAAAGGTGAAATAGATTTTATGGCTTTATCTCAAAGTTTGGGTCAGTTTGGTGATGGTTTTATGGAAAAAATACAAACTGCAAATTTAGATAAAAAATTAACACAAGAATTAGCAAAATCTGTTGAAGAAGGTAAAGAATTGTCAGCTGAAATGGCAATAGTTTCTGATGAAATTGATAACTTTAAAAAAACTACATTTTCATTATCTTCTGGTCTTTCTGCAATAGGTCAAAACATAACTAAAGGTTTTAGTTTTGAAAATCTAATTAATGGAGCTAAAGAATATGATGCAACTATTAAAAAAGCACAAATAGATACAGGTATAGCTTTTGACCAAAACGCTGTTGGAATGAGTCAATTAACAGGTGAAGCTGCACGTTTTGGTATGGGTGTTCAAGAAGCGACTGCATTCATGGGTGAATTGGGAAAAGAACTTCGTACTACTAATTTTGGTGCTTTAAAAGAAGCAGCAGTAGATTTGGCTGCTATGGGAAAAGCGACTGGTTTAAATGCTGCAGAAACGGCTAAATTAGCAGCAGAATATTTAAAATTTGGTTCTAATACTCAAGCAATGACTGAAAATGCATCAGCAACTATGAAAGATGCTGCCGCTTATGGTTTAAGTGGTAAAGAAGTGATGCAAGAAATGTCTAAAAGTATGTCAAAAATGCGTCAAATGGGTTTCACTGGAGGAGAAGCTTCTTTAAGGAAGATGGTCTTAGAATCAAAAAGGCTTGGAATGAATGTGGATGAAATATTTGAAACTGGTAAAAGAGCTAGAAATATAGAAGGAGCAATGCAAATGGCTGCTGATTTACAATTGGCTGGTGGTTCATTTGCTGCTATAGACCCTATGCAATTATTATCTGCTGCACGTAAAGGTCCAGAAGAGATGCAAAAAATATTAGGTCAAATGGGTAAAGATATAGGTGCTTTTAATGAAGATGGTGAATATAAATTTGACCCAATAGATGTAGATAGATTGCAAATGGTCTCTGATGCTACAGGACAATCTATGGATAGTCTTCAAAAAATGATTGCTCAAAATGCAGATGATAACAGAAAGTTAGAAATGTTACCTCCAAGTTTATTGGGAGAAAATTTAACTGATGAAGAAAAAGCATTTTTAATGCAAGCTACAAGTATTAAAGATGGTAAATTAAGTGTCAATGCTGGTGTTGAAGGTTTAGATGATTTGCAAAATATGAATCAACAACAAATAAAGACATTGATGGACCAGAAAGCTAAAGAAAAGGCTGACTTGGAAGAGCAGGCTAATCAAAATATGGGCTTAAAAGAAAGTATTACAAATTTAAAAACTTCTTTTACTAATGTGTTGTTACCTTTTTTACAGAAAGCTGTACAAATTGCTACCAATGTAGTTCAATGGATAAATAGTTTAGGTACAGGTATGAAAACTGCTATAGGAGGTTTTATGGCTACTATGATGCTTTTATTTGGTCCAGCCAAAGCTTTTGCTAATGGTATTATGATGGCTAGAGGGTTTAATGCCTCAATGAGCGGAAAAGGTTTTTTAGGAAGTGTTAAAAGTATGTTTAGCAAGATTAAACCAGGAGGTAATTCAATTCAAGGTCCTACACCGCCAGAGTCTCCACAAGGAGATTCTGCTAAAGGAGGTTGGATAGAATCTATGGCAGAAGGTCTTAAATCGTTCAAGGAAGTTAAATATGGAGATATTTTAAAATTAGGATTTGCTTTAATTACTATTGGAGCATCTGTAGCTTTGTTTATGGCTGGTATATCTGCAGTAGGAGCTCCTGACGGTTCACAACTTATCGCTGCAGCTGGAGCTATGGCGATTATGGCTGGTGGTTTTTGGTTGACAACTAAAATTTTAGGAAAAGTCAAAATGGGAGATGTCATAAAGGGTGCTCTTGCTATGGGTACAATGGGATTAGCGTTAGTTCCTTTTGCTTATGCTGCACAAATGATGAGTGATGTTGACTGGTTAAATGTATTAGCTGGTGTTGGTGTAGCTATATTGGTTGTTGCCGCTTTGACTGCGTTAGGTGTAGGTATGGCTTTTGCTTGGCCTTTCTTGTTACTTGGAGCAGGCGGTTTAGCTATTGCTGGAGCTGCATTGTTAGTTGGAGCTTATATGATGAGTCAAGCTGGAAATTATTTAGTACAAGCTCTCGCTCCTTTAGAGCAAATAAAAGATGCAGACTGGAGTGGTTTGGCACCATTTGCAGAGGCTATAGGTGCTTTTGGGATTGATACTGCAATTGCTGGTGTAGGTTTATTAATTGGAGCTGCTATGTTAGCACAAGCTGCGCCTATGTTGGCTCAAGCTGCACCATTATTAATATCAATGGCAACAACTGAATGGAGTGGCTTAATAGGTTTAGCTGGTGCTCTTAACGCATTAGGACCTGCTTTGTTAGGTTTCGCTGCAGCTGGTTTATTAATGTTTAACCCTCTTTCTATTTTGGGTATAACTGTTATGTTGAGTGCAATTTCTGCACTAAAAGATGACATGTCAAGTTTAGCTCCAAATCTACAAATGGGAGCTGATGGTTTAGAGAGAATGAGTGCTGGTGTTGCTCAATTAGAAGCTGCTGTAGCTGCAATGAATATGGAAAAGCTTCAACAACTTTCTGAGGTTATGGCAGAAGGTGGAGCGGAAATGGGTAAATTTGTTGCAGAAATTAATAAAGCAGAAGATAGAAAAGTTACTCATGTTGTACAATTACAAATAGACGGTAAAGATTTACAAGAAATTATTTTAAAGGACACTAAACATTTAAAATAATATTTTTATTTTAAAATATTTATAAATAAATATAAACAATAATGAACACTCCTTACGATGAGACTTTTGAAGAATTTGAAAGAAGAACTGGATTAGATGCTTTCTTTTCTGAGTATTCTAATCAAGTTAGAGGTAAATTGCTATCTAAAAATTTAGAAAAACCTAAAGATGTTTATGATGTAATATATCCTCAAGTTAGAAAGGAGAATATTTCAAAAAATATAATATCTTCTAATGATTTAGAAACAGAGTCTCAAATAATAAGAGATAGTTTATTAAGTAAATTTGTTTCTAATCAAGTTAATTTAGAAGAGAGTGGTGAGTTGCAAAGAAGAAGGTTAGAGTCTAAAAATAAATTAATTGAATCTTCTAAAAAGATAGAAGATTTTGGAGAAGAATCTAGAAAAAAAGCTGTACAAAAAAATTTAAACCTTACAAAAACATTAGAAACAATATCTAAAGTTTATAGGAATGAAAATATTTCAAAAAATACAACGCTAAATAATAATAATGATACAGCACTAAATAATAATTTTAGTACTGAAATTAGAGATGGTTTATTATCTAAAAACGTATCAAAAGATAATAATCCTTACAATTCAAATTTAGACTTAGATAATTCAGAAGCTAGAAATAAAAACTTAAAGTATAATAAAGAAAGTTTAAATGATTTATCCTCTGAATCAAAAAGTGTAAGACAATTAAATGAATCTAAAAACATTTCTAATAATAGTGATTTAATTATTGATTCAGAGAGTTTTAGAAATGGAAATACTTCTAAAAATAAAGAAAGTGAGACAGATTTACAATTAAATTCTGAGATTTTTAGAAACAATAATGAATATAAAAATGAAAATAAAAATTCAGATTTAGATTCAGATAGTTCTATATATAGAAGTAATTCTATTGGAAAAAATTTACAAAATAATTCTGATTTATTAAGTGATTCTTTAGTTTATAAAAGTTCTAATGAATCAAAAAATGATAATAAAACAAATTTCAATTTAGATGTAAATTCAGAAGAATATAGAAATAATTCATTAAATAAGAATGTAAGTTCAAATAATAATTTAGAAAATAGTTCTGTTGAAATAAGAGAAAATAATTTTTCTAAAAATAATAATTTAAATTCTAATTTGGAATTAAATTCCATACCTTATAGGAATGATTCTGAAAATAAAAATTTAAATAAAAATTTTGATTTAAAATCTTTTTCTGATGGTTTTAATAGTACTTTAATGTCTAAAAATGAATCAAAAAAATCAGATTTAGAAGATTATTCAAAAGGTTTTAGGAATGAAAGGTTACAAAATAATACTTCAAATTCATCTAGTTTAGAAAATGATTCTATAGAATTTAGGCAACAAGATTTATCTAATAATAATCCTAAAATTTCAAATTTAGAATTTGAATCTGGAGTATATAGAAATGATGATTTATCTTATAATAACCCTAAAGTTTCAAATTTAGAACAAGATAGTGAAGTTTTTAGGAATGATGATTTATCTTATAATAATCCTTTAATTTCTAATTTAGAATCTGATTCAACATCTATTAGGCAGAATGATTTATCTAAAAATACATCTATACAGACAGATTTACTTAATGATTCTGTTGTATATAGGAATGATGATTTATCAACAAATGTAACTAGTAATAGTGATTTGCAAAATGATTCTACTCAAACAAGGGATAATAACTTAATATCTAACGTTTCTTCTAATTCTGATTTAGCTGGAGATAGTTTTCAATATTTAGTTAGTAATATAAATTCTAATACTTCAAATAGTGGTAATTTAGAAGATGATTCAGATGCTTTTAGATTGAATAATTTATATAATAATATTTCACAACCTAATGATTTATCTAATGGCTCTATTAGTTTTAGAAGTAATAATTTAAGTCACAATGTAGAGAGTGATATTAATTTATCTGAAATATCAAAAGTTGAAAGGGAAGAGCAAAAATCTGCTAATATTTCAAATGGTTCAGATATAGAAAATTTATCTAAAATTTTTAGAAATGAACAATTATCAAAAAATCCTAGTAGATTTAATTTAGGTGCTAATATTATAACGGCAGGTAGTAGTGATTATATTGGTGTTTCTAGACTTGAAATTTCTGGTAGTATTTTTAGGAAGGCAAATGAAGCTTTAAATAATAATGGTAATAGTTTAAAAAGTGTTTTTGATGATGAGGAATCTAAGAGGTTTTTTGATGAGGTATCTTCTAGTCAAATTAATTCTGGTGGAAGAGATTATTTGCTTCAAAAAAACTCATTAGAAAGTCTAAAAAATATAGAAGGTATATCAAATATATATGGTATTTATGGTACATCATTAGTAGATGATTCTTCTAAACCTGATGATGGTTTAAGTTTTTATTCTTCTCCTAAAAGTGAAGGTTTTATAACAAATCTTATTTCTTTACATAATGTTCAACAAAATACTTTTCAAATTAAGCCAGGTTATAATTATCAACCTGGAAATCAAAATGCTATTGAACAGTTAAGGAGTTTTGGTTCACCAGGCTTTCAAGATTTATTGAGTAAGTCTGGAATACAAAAAAGATTACAAGTCAGAACAAACACAACTCCAGCAGATGTAATAACTCAAAATGGAGGACAATATTTAAGTAGTTCTCCTGAAAAAATATTAAAACCACTTTCTCAAAATGATTCACAAGAATTAGGTACAGGAGTTTCTATGGCTTCTCAAACTGATACAACAGACACTATAGCTTTTGATTTTGATGGAGAAAGTAGTAGAAGGAGAGGTGTTAGGCATGTCATTAATACAATAGCTTCAGATAATAGAATTGCTTTTGCACAAAATTTTAACGTACAAGGTAATGAGGGCTCTTCTAGTGTTTTTATTGTAGGAAAGAAAAGTGATGGACAATATAAAAAGAATTTTAATAGATATAGTATTAAAAATCCTTATGCACCACAAGGTGCTGAAACATTAAGGTTTGTTTTGACGAATTATTCTATACCAGCTATAGAAGGTTCTGCAATGTCTTTCCCAGCTTATATAAAGAGTTTTCAACATGGTGATTCTGCAAGTTGGAACTCTACTACATTTTTAGGAAGACCAGAACCAATTTATACTTACAGCAATTCATCAAGAGATGGTAGTGTTTCGTTTTTTGTTTTAACTGACTTTGCAACAGAAGTTGATATAGGTTATGATTTTAATCCTCAAAATGGTGTAGTTACTAAAATAATAGAAAATTTTGAGAATAATAATTTTTCTAAATTAATAGCTACAAATACTGCACAAGCTGATGAATTAAGGGCTGAAGCTAGAAAGTTAGAAGCAAGTATAGTAAATGTTGATGAGTCAGCTTCAGAAGAAGAGAAAAAAAGAGTTAAGGTAGAAAGTGATGAAAAAATAACAAAAGCAAACGAGCTTAAGACTCAAGCTAACATTTTAGATGATGAAGCTACTTTAGTTGCTCAAAGGAGGGTTTCTTATTCTGAAAAAACAGCTCAAGGAGAAAATATATATAAATTCTTTGAAGGTTTTGATACAACAGTTAGAGAAGATAATTATGTAGAAAGCAAATCTGAAGATACTGTTAAGAAACTTGCAGAAATGAAAAGAAAAAATATGTTTCAACCTAGTTATTTTTCTGGAAGCAAAGTTGATTTTTTAAAAAGAATGGAATTTATTGCTAAAATGACTAGACCTGCAAGAAATAGATTGTCAGAAAGAACTAATTCTGGATTTTCTTTTTCTAGACCTCCTGTGTGTCATTTAACTTTAGGAGATTGGTTAGACCATGATATTGTAGTTAATAGTGTTTCTTATAGTTATTCAGATGCACCTTGGACTTTTGATGGTGGTAGAGTTCAGCCTATGTGGTGTGAAGTTACTTTAAACTTTAATATTATAGGTTCTTATGGTGGAAGATTGAATGAAGACCCACCATTATCGACAGATGAAGGAGGATTTTTCAGTAGAAGAACAAGTGTTTAGTTTTGCTTTACATTTTTTTTATATTGTTTTAATTTATAAAAAAATAACAATTAATATTTATTAATACAATATACTAAATGTTATGGGAAAAGATAGGTATAAAATTTTAAGAAGAGAAGACGGAAAAGGTATTGATGTTATGCCTCCTATAAAAATAAAAGAGAGAAATACGGATATTTTTAGGATATATAATTCAGACAAAACAAGATTAGATAGAATTTCAGCAGAAGTTTATGAAGATGATACTTATGGTTGGTTAATATTGTTGGCTAATCCAGAATATTCTATTGAATTTGATATTCCAAAAGAAACTGTATTAAGGATACCACTACCTTTAAGGGAGGTTTTGACGGAAGTAGAAGGTAAAATTTTAAGAAAAAACACTAAATATTAATTTATAAAAATATGCCAATAATACCTAATAACATATCTGATTTATATTATAATGAGAAAGATTTATATTTAGATGTTCGTTTAAGCACTTTAACTAATGAAGGTAAAGTTTCTTATGATGAAGATACTGGCTTAATTAACCATGCTGGTGTTGAGGATTTTACTGGATATAAAACATTTAATGTTGGTTTTTTTAGAGAATCAACAGGTTTTGGAATTACTAATATAAAAGTAGAAACTAACACTTCTTTACAACCTATAGTTGAAATAGAATTTAAAGATTTATATGGAAAGACAGTATTTGGTGAATTATCTGACAATGAAATAGATGGAGTCAATTATGCTTCATTATTTCAGTGGCCACCACCTAAATTTGTATTTACATTTAAAGGATATTTAGGCTCTCCAGTTACTTGGCTTTTAAATATGAAAACTACTTCTACTCAATATAACTCTGATGATGGTAGTTATACTTTAAGAGCAACATTTGTTCCTAATCAGTGGGGTATGTTTGCTGATTTACCTTTTTTGTATCTTTATGCAGCAAAAAAATTAAGAGCAGATAGAGTAAAGGATTTTCCTAAAGACTCAAAAGAATTTATTAAAGCTACTGAAGGTGTTATTGACCTTATGTATATTGGTAAGACTGTAGAAATTCAGACTAAAAATATAAACAAAGAATACGATGAATTAGTAAATAAGTTAGAAGTGTTAAAAAGAGACCCTATACAAGGTATAGTTAGTGGTATTTTTAGTTTTGGAGACGTTATAGAAAGTACTGTTGGGGGCAAAGGTGCAATTGAAGGATTTGAGAAAATTACAATAACAAGCCCAGGAGAAGTTTATGTAAAAGAAGATAAAGAAGATTTAAATACCTATTTAAAAGCTTTGAATGGTGCTTCTCGTAACGTTGAAAATTATAAAATAAAAATATTATCATCAGGTAAAAAACCTAGTGTAACAGTTGATTTTGGTAAAACACCTAGTGATTCTGATTTGCAAAAATTAAAAGAAGAGTCTAAGCAACTAAATGAAAAAATAGAAAAAAATTTAAAATTAATTGATGAAGCAATAAAAGGTAGTGTTTATGAAGAGAAAAAAGATGAATTAAAAAAACTAACTATATCTGAAGTTTTCTCAACAATCGCTAAAGACGCTGCTTATATTATGGGTTTTATTATAGATGCTGGAGAACAAGGTTATTTAAATAATTATGAAGCTAGAAATAAGGCAGAAGAGGAAGATGTTATAGGTAGATATTTTCCAATGAAATTTGAAAAACCTTCTGAAGATTCTAAAGATTTAGGAAAGCAAGTTCCAGTTAGCAATTTAGGCGTTAATGAATTTGAGAAAAAATTTGTATCTGAATTTACTACTGCTATAAGTTATGGTATTGCTGAAAATAAATCATTACAAGCGGAAGCTAATTTAGATGGTGATAAAAAGATTAAAAATATAATCAATAACTTAGAGATAGGTACTGAAAATCCTTTTATAGATGTAACTGATTGGTCTGTAATGGCTTCTGTAATAATAAAAAGAGCTGCTATACTTGGTTTTTTAACTCAAAGTTACAATCCATCTTTACCTGGAAACATGGAACCTGATGGGGATATAACCTTTATTACTGGAGATTATAAAAAGTTGGATTTAGATAAGGTTAGGTCTTTAGCTGATTCTGATTTAAATAACATAAATCAATCAATATTAAATCAGTTAGATTTTGATGGATTGCAAATGTTAAAAAATTTCTGTGATGTAATAACTGCTATTATATATGACCCAGATGCAGAAGAAGAAGTTGAGTTTGATTGGCAAGATTTAAAGCAAAAAATTGTTGTTATACAACCAGGATTAGAAACATTAACAGAAGATAAAACAGCAATAGAATATATTAAAAAGATTAGAAACAAGATTAAAGGTGAAGGTGAAGAAGATGAAGATTCAAAATATAAGTCTGAATATTTATTTAAATCATCTGATATGGGTTTAATATATGATGTTGATAAAAATGTTTTAAATTTAAATGATGGTGTTGGTTTAGAAATGAAAAATGCTAACTTTATTGGTTATACAGTTGAGGAATTTATGGGAAAATTAATTGGTCCAAATAAAGCATTTTTTGGTAAAACAAAAGCACAAACTTATTACCAACCAAGAACTTATGGTAATGGTTTAGATTTTGAGACTACTTTAGGTACTTTTGTAGGAATGAATGGTGTTATTTATACCCATGTTTGTTTAAATAAAAATGGTTTCCTTTATGATGGTAATGGTATGGAGTATGTGGTTTTTAGTTCTACTGAAGATGTTTCAAGAGTTTCAGAATCTTTAAATGCACCTGGTGTTCAACCTAGACCAGAAGTGGATGAAGAAGGAGAAGAAAAAGAAGATACTCAAACAGAATCTGATGAAGTAGAAGATGAAATAGCTCAAATAGTTAAATTATCTTCAGTCTTAGTAAAGAAAGATAAAAAAGAACCTTTAACTAAAGAAAATAGTAAAGTAAGTGAATTTATTTCATTTTATAATAAAACTATAAAAGGAGAAAGAGGTGATGATTTGATTAATAGTTTTTTAGATTATAATAAAATAATAAATAAGGATATGAAAAATCCTATAGACAAATCTTTTAAATCTTCTGAATTTGTTTGGAAAAAAACTTTTGGACCAACTGATGAAGATAAACTTGAAGATAGTGATGGAGCTGCAAAAGATGGTTTTTTAGATATTAATTTAAATCCTGTAGTAATTGCTCCTTATGCTCAATATCCTTCAAGAACAGAAGTTAGGTGTAATATAATACCTTTAGCTGGAGGTTTGTTTCCTTTTATGCAAGAAGTACCTGTAGGAGCAGCGAAAAGTGGTGCTACAATATCTAGTGTAAATGATGATGAAATTCTCTATGCTCAGGCTACTTTAGTATTTTTAAGACAATTCTGTAAAGGTTTAAGGTCAAAAATTCAAAAAAATCAAGATGAAATAAATAAAGTTTTTGGTTCAGTTTTGGGTAAAGCAGGAGAGCATGAAGATTTGATTTATCAACAAATGCATACTCTTTTTCATCAGTGGCAAATTTTAGGAACAAATTCTAGTGGTTCTAGAATTAATCAAGTTGGAGACCCTTCAGTTTTAACTCCAAATGTTGCTGAAATTCTTCAAGAAACATATTCTCAGAATTTAGATGGAGGAAAAGGTACGCCAATAAATAGAAAAAGAAATGATGGAAGTGTTGCTGGAGGTGGTTTTAGATATGATTATCCACTTCAGGCTATTGGTTCTTCTGGAGAGAGAAAAGTTAAAGTTGAAGATTCTATTATTAATATAAAACCTTTATATTCAGCAAAAGCAAATACAACTGTTTTAAATATTTTTCAACAACTTTGTACTAAAAATAATTTTATGTTTTTCCCTATTTGCGGAAATGCTAGATATGATAAGATTACAGATATTTTTACACCTCAAGAAATGATGGGGCCAAAAATAGGTAACTTTTTTCAAGTAATGTTTCAACCTACACCAGAAAGTAGGACTTTAGTTGGTAATAACCCAGATAAAAAACAGTCATCAGTTAAGGATTTGAGGAATTTTCAAGTTCAAGCATTTCCTGTAGCATTTGGAGACCCAACTAATAAAATTGTTAAAAATGTTCAAGTTGGAACTGATGATAATAAAGTAACAGCTGAAAGTATAGTGAATTTACAAGCTATCGTTGATAATGAAAATAAAAATAGAACAGTAACTACTGATTGTAGTTTATTATCTGTCTTTGAAGGAAGAAGTTACAAAGCTGGTGTTGAAATTATTGGTAATGCACAAATTTCTCCAATGCAATTTTTCTTTTTAGAAAATCATACAATTTTTACTGGATTATATCAAATTATTAAAGTTAGTCATAAGATTAGTCCTAACAATATGACTACAGATTTAAATGGTATAAAAATGAGATATGCAGGCGATAGTTATGGTGGTATAACTCCAATAACTCTTCAAGATTATGAAAAGGCTTATACTTCCATAAGTGATAAGATAGCTCCTTTAGAGGGTTCATCTCAATATACAGAAGAAGAAAAGAAAGCTATTTATGAAGAGTATGCAAGTTTTACACAAGACATTTCAAGTTCTCAAAATAATGCTGGTTCTTCAGATGCTAGTAATCAAAAAGTTTTTGGTTTAGATGCTGGCAGTAAGGAAGTTAGTGCTTATTTAAATAGTTCAACTAAGAAGACTAGGATAAATAAAATTATAAATGAATGTATTAAAAAGGGTATTAAGTCTGATTATGCTATAGCTTCTGTGTTAGCTATTTGTAGTAAAGAAAGTTCTTTTGAGTTAAAATCTGAAGGATTTAATTATAGTGCAGCAAGATTACCAGAAGTCTGGAGTTATTTTAAAAAGAATGACCCTGTTAAAAAAGGGTTTGTAAATCCAAAAACTCAAAAAGCAGATTCAGATAAATATCAAGAAAAGATTGCAAATATTGTTTATACACAAAAGCCTATAGGTATTAGAAAAGATGGTTATGGAAATACTGCTCAAGGTGATGGTTGGAAATATAGAGGAAGAGGTTATAATCAAATAACTTTCAAATCTGGTTATGAAGCTGCTAAAAAATATACTGGTGTAGATTTAGTTAAAAATCCTGAAAAATTAGGAGAAGAAGATGTTGCTACATCTGCTTTAGTTGGGTTTTTTAATAGTAGAAGAACAACTAAAAACTTTGGACCTTCTTCTAAAAGAACAAGTAGAGAAAAGGCTTATGGGTGCACAGATGATGGTATAACTTTCCCTTCTTTAAAAGAAGCAGTATTTTTCTATTATCATTTAAATGCAGGCCCAGGTTATGAAGTCAGTCACATTACTGCAAAATTAGACCCTAATGATAAATTAGGAGGAATGAATAGGGCGCAACAAAGAGCTCCAAGTTTCTTAGAGTATTTAAAAGAAAATTTTCAAGATAAAGGTATAACTTTTTCATAATTTTTAAAAAAAATAAATTTATATGTTTATTGTAAATAATTTATTTATATTTGCAATATGCTTAATAGTTTGATAAAAATTTGTAAAATACTCCCTTATTCTTCTGATGATTTGGAGTATATAAATGTCCATTATGATAATTTTGCTTTAGAGTTAATAGAAACTATTAGTTTTACAGAAGAGCAAGATTTACCTACTTTAATAATAGGTTGGAATAAAGTTAGAGAAATTTTCCCAGAACAATCTATTGATAATCCTAAAATATCAGATAATTTATTTTGGACTTTTAGTTTAACAGAAAAGGATGGAAAAAACAAAACAGACATCAAAATGTTTCTTGAATTTTCTATGAAAAAGTTTTTCAATAAAAACATTATAACTTATGATGCTATTTTAGATGGAGAGATAAGAGATTTTTTTCTAAATAATATAAATAATAAAACTAGGTCTTTTATATATTTTCATAAAAATGTATGCTATATTTACAATGATTCAAATACTTATGCTATAAGTGTTTCTAGTTTAGAATATGTAGGCAAAGATTATAAGAAGATTTTTACAGGATTAATCAATAAAATAGAATGTACTTTATTTAGTTATCAAAATATTATTAAATATGTTTATGTCGATGAAGTTAGAAATGTTATGACTTTGGAAAATGTTTTTTGGTCTAAATATTCTAATCATATAGAACCTAAAGATTTTATAAAAATCTTTTTAAATAAAGATGTTTATAGGTTTATACCTATGATGATGAATGACATAATAAGTAAACACACTCTAACTAAAGATGAGTTAAATTCTTGTATAAGGCAAACAGTTAAAGATAAAGTAACTTCTTGGTTATCTACAAATAAAATATATTTTAATTCAAATTTTAAAATTCCAGAAGGAGTAAGGAGCACTTGGGAAAATGATAAGAAATATATAATGTTAAGATATTCAGATAAAAGAACTATAACTGGTAGGATAAATTGTGTAGATTCGTTTAATCCACAAATGATACCTAAAGATAGTCCTATAAGAAAAGAAATTATCCCCAGACATAAAGGTGGTAAAATTGTAGTATTTGATTATAAGTCTTTTGAAACAAGGTTATCTATGTACTTATCTAGAGATGAAGAATTTATAATTAAAAATATGAACTCTGATTTGCATTACAATACAGCTAAAGCTATGTTGGGAGGAAGTGTTGAAGTAACATCTTTTCATAGAAAAGTTGCAAAGGACATTAATCATGCTATATTGTATGGAGGAGGTGATACGTTAATAAAAAGTTTAATTTCTAAAATAGAAGGCATCAATGTAGAGGAAGCTTTAAATAATATAAAAGAATTTTTAAATCCAATCTTAAATACTTCTGATTATATTAATAATGTTTATAAAGAATTGGGGTATATAATAAACCCTTTTGGTACTTTAATAAAACCTAATAAGACATATGCTGCATTTAATAATTACGTTCAATCTACAGCTGCAGAAATAGTGGTAGATAAATTAAATGAATTAAAAAAATGGCTAGAAAGTCACAAGTCATCATTTATGTTTCAAGTGTTTGATTCTTTTGTTTTAGATATACATCCAGAAGAGTTAAATTTAATAGGAGAAATTCAAAAAATATTATCAAAATATAATGATATGGTGTTTGAAATTGATTATTCTTTAGGTGATAATTATATGGAATGTATTTAGTTGAAAAATAAATTGAAAAAATATTGTTTTTTATGTTTTTTTTAACTTTATTTGTATATGAAATTTAAAAATAACTATATTTATAATTAGACTCAATTAAGAGTTATATTTGCGGTTATAAAAGTTAAGAAAAACGATTTAGACTGATTAAAAACTTTAAAAAAGAGAAAAGTATGAATGATTACAACAACAATCCTTCAAACCAAGAGTTTGAGGGTGTAAATCAACAACCTTACAGTCAAGGAATGAATGTTGAAGAATTTTTAAGTGATGTAGAAGAAACAAATTCTTCTATGAACAGAAATGAAAAGGTTAAGGTAGATTTAAGGGATGCTACTTATAATCCAAAAAAAGGTAAAATACCAAGTGAGGGTGAAGAAATTAGGATTGTACCACCTTTAGTTGGAAAAGCTTATCAAAAAATTGATTTTCACTGGAATATAGGAAGTTCAAAAATGGTAGTATGCCCTTCTCAATACGGTAGACCTTGTCCTATATGTGAACATTTAAATACTCAACCAGATAGTGATGATAAAAAGAAAAAAGTTGCTAAAACTAGACATTTTTTACCCATTACTATTAGAGGAAAAGAGCATGAAGGTCCAAAGTGGTGGGGTTTTCCTAAAACAATATTGAATACTATAGCTGGTTTTTATAAAAACAAGTATTATGGTGACATTTCCAATATTGCTCAAGGTAATGATATTAATATAACTTTTCCATCAGATTCTGATGTTGTTAATTTGATGATTGTACCTGTTAAGACACCTTTAATGGTAGATGCTCATGGTTTACCTGACGAAGAAAAGGCTAACACTTTAAGGAGTTTAGTAAAGCCTTTAAATGAAATTTTTATAGAACTTCCTTATGATGCTATAAAGAAGATATTAGATAAGTCTATTAATTTAGTAGATGGTTCTGAAAATCAAAATGGTTAATAATTAATAATTAAATTAAAAAAAATGGCAAAAAAAACAGAAGAAGGAGAAGGTACTCCAAATTTAAAGCCTAAAAAAACTTTTTCTATAAGTGATTATAGAAAGAATTTAGATTTAGAAGAAGTTATTTATAAAGAAGATGAATGGATTCCATTAAGTAGAGCTTATCAAGACACTACTCAACTTCCTGGTATACCTATGTATGGTGTAACTATGGCTTATGGACATCCAGATTCAGGTAAATCAACTCTAGCTTTAGAAGCAGCTAAAGGTGCTATAGATAATGATATTCTTCCTATTTTTATTAATACTGAAAAAAAGTTCAATTGGAGTCACGCATTAGATATGGGTATTACTCAAGGTGATATGCTTTATGTTGATTCAATAGAGGAAGTTGAAGATATTACTAAATTTGTTAGAGATAGACTAAAAGACCAAAGAGATGGAGTTTTACCAACTGATATCTTAGTTATAATAGATTCTATTGGTAACGTAGTAAGTAAAGCTGAAAGAGATGCTATTGAAAAAGATGCAGATGGAGCAATTATGAAAACTGCTAAAGTTTTAACTCAACAAATTCATAGAGTTATTGAAAAACAAATTTCAGCAACAAAACGTGCAGATTTTCCTTATAGTGCAACTTTGTTAATTGTAAATCACGCTTATGAGGGTACTATTGCAAACACTTTAACTCCATATGGTGGTAAGGGTATTGCTAAAGCTGCTAGTTTAATTATAAGAATGGGTGGTATTTTATCAAATTCAACAAAAGTATATGCTACTAAGGATGGTGTAAATGTTTCTTTTGCAATTAAAACAGCTATTGTTGTTGAAAAGAATCACATAACAAACATTTCTGTTAAAGATAAAATATTATGTACAGCTCATGGATTTGTTAAAGATACAACTACTGACTTAAACAATTATAAGAAAGAACACAGAACTGATTGGGAGTTGAGATTTGATGATGACTGGAATAAATACAGTGGTAAATAATGAGAAAAGTCTTATTGATAGATGGTGAATGGAATCTGAAGCGTAACTTTATGAAACGACAAGATTTATTTTCTAAAGGGGAGCATTGTGGTGGTTCATATGGTTTTTTAGATAGTTTAAGGTCTATAGTAGATAAAACTATGCCAGACAGAGTTGTTGTTTTTTGGGATGGAATTATGTCTGGCATTTTTAGAAAAAACATTTATCCTTTATATAAAGGAGATAGAGATAAATCTTGGGAAGAAGAGTCTTATTACTTTACAGATGAAGAGATAGATGAGGAAAGGCAGAGAAAGTATAGTAAATTAAAGCAAAAAATACAAGTAAAAAATTATTTAGAAGAATTGTGTGTAAGGCAAGTTGAGGTAGAATATGTTGAAGCTGATGATTTGTTAGGTTTATATGTAAAAAATAGACATAAAGATGAAAATGTTATAATATATAGTAGTGATAAAGATTTTCATCAATTAATAGATGAGAATGTTTCTGTTATAAGACCTTCAGATGGAAAGTTGATTAATGTTGATAATTTTAAAGAGATATTTGGATATACACATAAAAACGCTTTGTTTGCAAAATGTATAGAAGGAGATACTTCAGATTCAATTACAGGCCTAAAGGGGGTTGGTATGAAAAAGATGAAAACGTACTTCCCTAGATTTTTTGAAGAGAGATATACTTTAGATGAATTAATAAAAGAAGCTGAAGAAAAACAAAAAGAGAAGCCATTAAAAATTTATGAGCAAATTATTAATGGAAGAAAAACTATAGAGTTAAATAGAGAGTTGATGAATCTCAAAAAGCCTATAGTTAACCAAAAAGCTATAGATGAAGTAAGTGAAATAATAGATTGTATAATTATTATGCCTTCAGTAGAGCAAGATAGAGGTATAAATAATGCTATGAAGTTAATGATTAAAGATGGCTTTAATATGCATGTTTTCAATAATGACATGTCTTTATTTTTTAGACCTTTTAATCGTTTAATCTCTAAAGAAAAAGAATATTCTTCTAAAGTTTTAGAGAAAGTTAAAAAGTAACTTATAGACCAAAAAAGCCTTTTTGAAGGTCTATAGAGTTTATAGTGAAAAAAAATAAACACTTTTAAATTTATCATTTAAAAATTAAATTATTTATTAAAACTTTAAAAAAAAAAAAAAAAACAAATAATATATTATTTTACTTTTTTAAAAAGAATATTATTGTTATATTTGTGAAAATCATAAAAAAAAAATAAAAAAAAAACATATGAGTCAAGAGATTTTAAACGAAAAAAATGTAGAAAAACTAAATCATTTAGAAGAAAACATCTTAAAAGAAAATCCTAATAGATTTGTTATTTTTCCAATACAATATAATGATATATGGGAATTTTACAAAAAAGCTGAAGCTAGTTTTTGGACTGCTGAAGAGATTGATTTGCAGCAAGATTTATCTGATTGGGAGACGTTAAATGATAATGAAAGATATTTTATTAAAAATATTTTAGCTTTTTTCGCAGCTTCTGATGGAATTGTAAATGAAAATTTAGCAGAAAACTTTGTTAGTGAAGTTCAATATGCAGAGGCTAAATTCTTTTATGGTTTTCAGATTGCAATGGAAAATATTCACTCTGAAACTTATTCTTTATTAATTGACACTTATGTAAAAGATAAAGATGAAAAAAATATGTTGTTTAATGCATTAGAGAATATAGATGCAGTAAAAAAGAAGGGTGAATGGGCTTTGAGATGGATTGAATCTAGCAGTTTTGCTGAAAGGTTAATAGCATTTGCGGCTGTTGAAGGAATTTTCTTTTCTGGTTCTTTTTGTTCAATTTTTTGGTTAAAAAGTAGAGGGTTAATGCCAGGTCTTAGTTTTTCTAATGAATTAATTTCTAGAGATGAAGGTTTGCATTGTGATTTTGCTGTACACTTACACAATAATCATCTTGTAAACAAAGTTCCAGAATCTAGAATAAAAGAGATTATCAGTTCTGCTTTAGAGATTGAAAAAGAGTTTATTACAGAATCTTTACCAGTTAGTTTAATTGGAATGAATGCAGATTTAATGAAGCAATATTTAGAGTATGTAGCTGATAATTTATTGATTGATTTAAAGTGTTCTCCAATGTTTAATGCAAAAAATCCTTTTGATTTTATGGCAAATATAGCTTTAGAGAATAAAACAAACTTCTTTGAAAAGAGAGTGGCTGATTATTCTAAGTCTGGAGTAGGAAGTGACTCAAAAGATAATAGTATTAGTTTTGATGGAAGTGATGATGATTTTTAAATAAAATATAAATAAATAAAAAATATGAGAATAATTAAAAGAGATGGTACAGAAGAAACAATTAAATTTGATAAAATTTCTTCTAGAGTCAAAAAGCAAACTTATGATTTAGATACTGAATATGTAGATTACTTAGAAGTTGCACAAAAAGTTATTTCTGGAGTTTATGATGGAGTTACATCTAAAGAGTTGGATAAATTAGCATCAGAAACAGCAGCGGCTATGACAAGAATACACCCAGACTATTCTATTTTAGCTTCAAGAATTGCTATTAGTGCTTTAAAAAAAGAAACCAAAAAAAGCTTCAAAGAAACAATAGAAGATTTATATAGTTATATAGACCCAAAAACTGGTCTTAATGCAGGTATGATTTCCGATGAAGTTTATGAAGTTGTTCAGAAAAATCATAAAAAAATCGAATCTATGATTATTCATGATAGAGATTATGATTTTGAATATTTTGGATTTAAAACTTTAGAGAGAGCTTATTTGTTAAGAATGAATAATCAAATAACTGAAACTCCTCAACATATGTATATGAGAGTTGCTATAGGTATTTGGGGTGATAATTTTAAAGAAGTTCAAAAAACTTATGACTTATTATCAGAGGGTTATTTTACTCATGCTACCCCAACTTTATTTAATGCTGGAACAAAAAAACCACAAATGTCTAGTTGTTTTTTGTTAGACATAGATTCTGATTCAATTGAAGGTATTTATAAAACTTTATCAGATTGTGCTCTAATTTCTCAAACAGCTGGTGGCATTGGTGTGAATATTCACAAAATTAGAAGTAAAGGTTCTTATATTAAGGGAACTAATGGTTTCTCTAATGGTATTGTTCCAATGTTAAAGGTTTTTAATGAAACTGCAAGATACGTAGACCAAGGGGGTGGGAAGCGAAAAGGTTCAATTGCTGTCTATTTAGAACCTTGGCATGCTGATATTCAAGATTTTATTGATTTAAAGAAGAATCATGGTAAAGAAGAGATGAGAGCTAGAGATTTGTTTTTAGCACTTTGGACTCCAGATTTATTTATGAAAAGAGTAGAAGAGGATGGTCAGTGGACTTTGTTTGACCCAGCAAAAGTTCCAGGTTTAATTGATGCATATGATTCTGATGATAAAAAAGATTTTACTGAATTATATGAAAGATATGAAATTGAAGGAATTGGTGAAAAAACTATTAAAGCTAGAGAATTATGGGCTCAAATCTTGGAAAATCAAATTGAAACTGGAGTTCCTTATGTTTTATATAAAGATGCTGCGAATAGCAAATCTAACCAAAAGAATTTAGGTACAATTAAATCTAGTAATTTGTGTACTGAAATCCTAGAATATACTGACAAAGATGAAACAGCAGTTTGTAATTTGGCTTCTATAGCTTTACCTAAATTTGTAGATATTCCTAGTGGTAAAACGAAATCTAAAGATAAAACTTTAAGAACTTTTAATTTTGACAAACTTTATGAGGTAGCTTATCAAACAACTGTTAATTTAAATCAAGTTATTGATAAAAATTACTACCCCACTCCAGAAACTAAAAATTCTAATATGAGACATAGGCCTATAGGTATTGGAGTTCAAGGTTTAGCTGATTTGTTTGCTGTATTAGGTTATCCGTTTGAGTCAGAAGAAGCTAAAAAGTTAAATAAAGATGTTTTTGAGACAATTTATTTTGCTTCTATGACTGCTTCTAATGAAATTGCCAAAAAAGATTTAAAAGAATTACCACAAACAGAAAATTTAAAAAGTACAGATGGTGCTTATTCTACATTTGTTGGTTCTCCTCTTTCTGAAGGTAAGTTTCAATTTAATTTATGGAATTTAAATGATGAAGATTTGTCTGGAATGTGGGATTGGTCTAAATTAAGAAAGAGCGTAATGAAATATGGGGTTAAAAACTCATTACTATTAGCTCCAATGCCGACAGCTTCAACAGCACAAATATTAGGTAATAACGAATGTTTTGAACCTTTCACTTCTAATATTTATAGAAGAAATGTATTATCAGGAGAATTTGTAGTTGTAAATAAGCATTTGGTTATGGACTTGATAAATTTAGGCTTATGGAATGATAAGATTAGAATTGAGATGATTAAAAATAATGGTTCTATTCAAGATATTCAAGATATACCTAGAGAAATTAGAGAAATTTATAAAACTGCTTGGGAAATGAAGTTATCTAATTTGATTGATATGTCAGCAGATAGAGGTGCCTTTATTTGTCAATCTCAATCTTTAAATTTATTTATGAGAGATGCAAATGTTGCTAAGTTAAATAAGGCTTTATTTTATGGCTGGAAAAAGGGGTTAAAAACTGGTATGTATTACTTAAGAAGTAATGCTAAAGCAGAAGCTAAAAAATCTTTGGGTGCAGAAGTAAATAAAGTAGAAGAAGTTTCTGAAAATTTTGATACTCCAAAAGTAGTTCAAGTAGAAAAAGTTTCTATAAAAGAGACTATTCAAGAGGAGGTTAATGTAACTCCTGTTGTAGAAATGTCTCAAGATGAACTAAATGCAATGTCTCAATTACAATGTAGTATAGATAATCCAGATGATTGTATAGCTTGTGGTTCATAAAAATTTATGATTTAATTTAACAAAAAAAGTCTGCAATTAGTTGTAGGCTTTTTTTTTGTATCAAAGTTTATAAAAAGCTTTTTTAGGCATATTTATTATATAATGTTTATATTAAAATTATAATAATGAAAAAAGATTTAAAAAGATTATTAAAAGAAGCTATAGCTAAACGCATGTTGGAAGATAAGATTAAAGAAAATGAAATAGCTATACCAGATACGGATACAGATACAGAAATAGATAAAGGCAAAAAAAAGAAGAGAAGAGGTATACCAGATAGAAATCCTTCTCCTACAGAAAAACCTAAACCTAAAGCTTATTCTACTGAACTAAAACTTGAAAGTGAATATACTTTCGAAAGAAAGTTAAAAGTTATACAAGAATATAATAAATACAGAAGAATGATTAGCGAAGCTCCATTAAGGCCAGAAGATGAAGCTTCAGCTGATAGGTATATTCATCCTAACATTAAATCAGGTTTATCTGGAGCAGAAGAATCTGAAGAGACTCCTTTTAAAAACATAGAGATTTTTCAAAAAGGAGAACCTGATTTTAAAACGTTATCTAAATTGGGTACAGAAGAGTTTGATGAAATTTTAAGGAACGCCAAAGAAGCTGGTTTGTTAGCTCCAATGAGTTTTATGCAAAAAGTTCAATTAGCAAGTATGTTAGAGTCTAGATATAAAAATGAATTAGAGAGACTTGCTTTGAATATAGTAAAAAGAACTTTTGGGGTTGAAGATAGAATAATGCAAAAAATTGAAGCAGATTTAAAGCCTTTACAAAATGGACCAGATATGGATATGGAAGATGATTCTGGTCAAGATTTACAACAACAGTTAGAGCAAACTATAGAAGATGATTTTACTTCAGAAGAACAAGAGCAATTAAAGAAAAATTTAGATAAAAGATTTATTCAAAATATGCTAATGATGGGAGCTGGTTATAGAAGTCATAAAACCATAAGAGATTTTAAGTCTGACATTGATAATATTGACCCACAATTGTTTGAATTATATAAACAAATAATGCCTACAGCTGAATTAATGACTTGGAGTTTTGACCCAAAACAAACTGGTGTTAGAATTAATATGGGTAAATCAGAATTAAAATTTGGACAACCAGAAAATTCTGAAGAAGAAAATGAAGAAAGTGAAGAAACTCCTGTTAGACAAGTTGTTGGAGCTAAAGCATCTGCTCATTTATTCCCTATTTTATTACATGAAGTCGCTAAGTCTGTAGTTGAGTATATATTTGCTTATAGCTTAGAGAATATGTCTCCTAAAATGCAAAAAGCAGTATTAGGAAGAGCTGACTCTTATCAAGAGGAGCACTGGATGAAATTGTTAGGTCCTAGAGTTTGGAAATATTTACATGATGCTATAGATTATATTGTTCATGATAGAGAGGATGATTATACTATTGTTTCTACTTTATTATATGAATTGGGTATGTTGGACGCACAAGATTTTTTAGATTTAATGGATAAAGTTTTACATGATGGTCAAGAGGGAATTAGAGCTTTGGAAAATTTGATTAATGAAATAGAAGAGGATGTAGATGATTATCAAGAAGAAAATGATGGAGAATTACCTAATCCAGAAGATATAGTTGATGGTGGAGTTGATAATGCAGATGAAATTTTGAGGGCTATAGAAAGTGGAGATGATAGAATTTCTATAGAAGATAATAATGATAATGAAGAAGGAATGTTGGGTTCTAGAGAATCTTTACAAGATATGAATATAGATGAACTTAATGATGCTTTAGAAAACGCTTTAGAGTCTGAAAGTTATATGGAAGCTGCAAAAATTAGAGATGAAATAAATAATAGAATTTAATAAATATTTACATTTTTATTTTTTTAAATATTTTTATATAAAAATAAATTAATATGAAAAAATTAAAAAATAAAACTGTAAAAGTTAGGATTGCTACTAAAAAAGGTTTAAAAAAATCTCAAAGAAAAAAAGTTGCTAAAAGACATTTAGAAATTAAGAGAAAAGAGATGGAAGCCTTAAAGAAGAAAGAAGAGAAAGTCTGGGAAGAGCATTATAATAAATTAATGGGCATGTAAAAATATAAAAGAGCACTTAAAATTGGTGCTCTTTTTAGTTTTGTAAACTATTTATATTAAAAGTATTTAATATGTTTAGTAAAAAAGATATAGACTCATTTATTTTAAGAGAAGCTTCTAAATATCTATTTGAAGAGGAGCGATTTGATTTAGCATCTTTAGAAAAAAATATAGAAGATGTAAAAGTTAATTTGAAAAATGCACAAAATGATTTAAAAAACAAGTTAAAAGAATTGACTACTCAAAAAAATATGGTTTCTAGTATTCAAGGTAGTGGTACAAAAGCGTCTCTTCAAAAAAAACAAGCAACATTAGGTGTTCAAATAAAAGAAGAAGAAATAGAACAAGCTAAAGCTGCTATTTCAGCTCTAGAAAGTCAGTTATCCCAATTAGAAAGTCAAAAAAATACTTTTCAAGAAAAAGAAAAAGAAGTTGTTGAAGAAGAGGTTGTTTCTCAAATTAAAAATATTCAATTACCACAAAAGGTTGAACCAACACAAAAAACTCAACTAACACAAAAAGTCCAACCAGCACAAAAAGTAAATACATTAAAGGCTAATGAAGATAAAGGAAAGAAAAAAGATGTTCTAGTAAGATTTGATACTAAAACGAACTCTCCTTTTGTAGTAAAGTTTACAGATAGAGGTTTTTTGGTAGGAGACACTAGACTTAGTTTTGAAATTATAGAAAAAGCTATATCTAAACAATTTTCTTTAACTCTAAAAAATGGACTTGTACTCACTCCAGTTAAAATGCAAAAGATTTTAAAATATAAAAATAGATATTAAAAAATTCAATGTTCAAAAAGAGAAGAAGAAAGTTAATTTTAGAAAAAAATAGTAATTCCTCAAAAGAATATTTAGAGAATTTAAAAGGACAAAATAATAACATTAGCTATATTACTCAAAGAAATGTTTTTAGAAATTTTGAACCCTACAAATCAAATAGGTTTATTGTTTTTTTAGAAGATGAATATTCTGAAAAAGTAATAACACCAGAAAAGATAAATGGATTTAAATTTTTTTCAACACATGATAAGGGTGATGTTATATGTATAGAATCTTTACTTTTATGTACAGATGATGGGTGGATAGAAGAATATAAAACTATTCATATATGTAAACTTCATTTATTGAATGCTATTGGTGCTTCTATAAAGTATATGGAGTTTGATGTTGAATTTATTAAATGCGAATATGAATTAAGTTATTCAAAATCAGAAAACTTAAGTCCTAAATTTTATTATAAAATTTTCAAATAATAAAAAAATAATAAAAAAAATAACAAAAAACTTGTTTTAAGTTTTATAATTACATAATTTTGGTATTATAAATAAAAAATAATTTTAAAATATGGAATTTTTAGGACATTTTACAGAAGTAAAAACAAATAACAAAAAAAGAGCAATAGATTTATTTTATCCAACAGTTGAGCAATTTTGTGATTCGACTTCAAAGTTGATTGAAGGTTTTAAGGATGAGTGTAAATTTGTAGTTGCAAACGAAGAAGGTGATAGGTATTTTTTGACTGCTTTAGATTATAGATATATTTCAGAAGAAAATACAATTAGAATTTTTCCAGAAAGTTTAAGAAAATATCAAAAGAAATAATTTTTTCTGATTTTTTGTCAGAAAAAAACTAATTAAAACGTCATTTTGTCTTTAAAGAATGACGTTTTTTTTGTTGGTATAAGTTTTGACTTTATGATTAATATAACACAAAAAAAAATAAAATTATGTTTACAATTACAAAGAGAAAATTACAACCAACAATTGAATCTTTTTTAGATTCTCACTTATCTAATTTTGGCAGATTTGATGAAATGTTTGATAAATTAACATTTGATGATGTTAAATCAAATATAATTAATAAAGATGAGTTTCAAGAAATTCAGATATCCTCCCCAGGAATAGATAAAAAAAACATACATATATCTCTAGAGAATAATATTTTAACTGTAAGTTATAAAAATGAAAAAAAAGAAAGTGATATAGAAGAAAATTATTCATTAAGAGAGTTTTATCAAAACTCTTTCGAAAAACGTTATTCACTTCCTAAAAACTCTAATTTAGACGATATAACATCAAGTTATGACAAAGGCATTTTATATATTAAAATTCCTAAAGAAATTAAAAGTGAAAGTAAAAAGAGAATTGTCAAGGTAAAATAAAAAATAAATTATATTCATTTTTTTAAGAGAGTCTACTGGCTCTCTTTTTTTTTGTATTTTTATAAAAATAAAAAAAATAAACTATTTATTTAAAAATTAATTTTAAAGTTTATAAATATGAAAATTACTAAAAAAGAATTAAAAGAGTTAATAAACGAAGAGGCTTCTAAATATGTTAGAACTGAATTATTAAAAGAACGTAAAGAGAAAATACAAAAAGCTATTAATAAAATTAATGAAGGTGAAGATATTACTGAAGAGGAGATGAATGAACTTTTTGGAAGTGTTGGTGCTGGACTTAAAAGTGTCGGTAAAATGATTGGAGGTAAAGCTAAAGATGTTGCTGGTAAAGTTTCGGATGCAACTAAAGCTGCTACTGAAAAAGCTGGAGAAGCAGTTAAGAGTGCGGCTGGAGAGGTAAAACAAGCCTACCAATCTGGTGTTGATAAAGCTAAATATGAAAAAGCTAAAAAAGAAATATATCAAATTGCAAAAGAGATTGCACTTTTGAGAGGAAAATCAAAAGAAAGTGAAGCTAAGTTGCAAGATAGATATTCTAAATTGACTGGTGGAAAACCGTTTAAAAGTGCAGTTCATAATCCAGTTATGGCAGAAGGTAAAGTTATTTGGGTTGAGAAAGAATTATTAGATGAAAATACTGTATTTACTGAAGGTACTGATTACACAGCTAATCTAGGTAGAGCGGATAATGAAAAGGTTGATAAACTTATGTCTGTGTTACCTGAAGAAGCTAAAAATGCTATAAGACAAGTAGCGGACAAAGTAACAGAAGCTCTTAGAGGTGTCGAAGGTATTATGGAAATAGACCCAACTATTAGAGATACATCCGTACTTATAGGTTCTATCGCTTACGATAAATTGGATGAATAATGAATTGAATAAAACAGAAAATTTATAACATGAAGATAGCTAACGCTAAATAAAAATAAAAAGCCTTCTTTTAAGAGGGCTTTTTTTATTTAGTAATGTTGACTTTTGACTTTTATAAGTTATATTAGTTTAAAATTAAAAAAATATGGAAAATACAGAAAATAGTCAAGAAGTCATTGGTTCAAGGATTACAGATTCTAATTATGGAAATGTTGTTAGTGAATCAACTTTAGCAACTAGAAATCCTAAAGAAGTAATAAATGAAGAGTTAACAAATTCAACTCTTTTAGAAAGTCCTCACAATAAGACTTATATTGAAATAGTTGCCGAAAAAGATAGTCAAGGTCAACCTTTAAGTGTTTTAGAAGTAGATTTGATTATTTCCAGAGAAAAAGGTAGAGAAACTAGACGTTTATCTATGAATTTTGCAGGTATTGACATGGAAAAGAAAGAGATGGTAGAAAAGTCTATTAATATAGATAGAGAATCATTTGAGCAGTTAAAACAGTTTTTTTCTAATTTAGATTGGAATAGTTAATTTATGTATTATTTATTGATGTATTAAATTTAATAAATCATATCAAAAAAGTTATGAGACTTGTAAAATCGATAAATTATAAAAGAGCACAAGAAATTAATAGATTTTCTATAATAAAACAAAAATTAGAAAAATTGATTAAAAAAAATCCTGAGAGTGATATAGCAAAAAAAGGTATAGATAAATTAGAGTATTTTCTTGTTATAGATTGTAAAAATGTTTCTTCAGATTTAGGTATCAATGAAGAAGTGAATGAAATAAATTTTCTTTTTGGAACTAAAGAAGATAATGAGACTTTTATGAGACATATTAGAAAAAAAAATTCTCAACCATCTTACTTTAAAAATTTAGGTTTATTATATGATATAACTGGATGCTATATTGTAGCCACATCAAAGAAATCAAGGAAAAATGTAAGCATATATAACACTTTAAATAGCGTTTCTTGTAAATTTGAATTTGATGACTTGCCAATTGAGTTTAAGAAGATGTGTTCTGAATATGAAAATAAAGAACTTAATTATGATAATAAAAATATTTTTAATTTTTCTAATATTTTAAATATTCCAAATGATGAGAGAGATAAAATAATTGAAAGTATTGTTAGTAGTTTGGCTTTTATTGAAATACCTAAACAAGATTTATATTCTAATATGAATTTTGATGAAGTTTATCAAGAAAATAGTTCTTTTATAAATATGGAAAGCATAATAGAAAGTAAGATAGAAGAAATATATGACATTAATTTTTTGCAACAAGTAATGGATAGTGCTATAGAAAGTGACAATTTAGAACTTTGCGCAAAAATAAGAGATAGAATAAATTTTATAAAAAAAAATAAATAATTGTAATATTTTGAAATGTTTTACGTATAAGTAATATAAATAATTAATTAAACGTATTACATATGAGACAGATTAAAATTGAACAAAGCCTTACAAGTAGAAATGAAAAATCTATAGAACAATATTTTATTGATGTAAATAAGTGTAAAACAATAACTCCAGAGAGAGAATTGGAATTATCTACATTAATAAAAGAAGGTGATAATAATGCGTTAAAAGAATTAGTAGAAGCAAATCTTCGTTTTGTAATTAGTGTAGCAAAGAAATATCAAACTACAGGTATCCCTTTGGCTGATTTAATTAATGAGGGTAATTTAGGTTTAATTAAGGCTGCAGAAAAATTTGATGGCACAAGAGGTTTTAAGTTTATTTCTTTTGCAGTTTGGTGGATTAGACAAAGTATTATACAATCTATTGCAGATAAGAAAAGGATTGTTAAGATTCCAAGTAATAAAAATTTTGAATTAGGAAGATATTTAAAGGCAGAATCAATCTTACAGCAAGTTTTGCAGAGAGAACCTACTGAGGAAGAGATTTGTGAATATATGGATATTGATATCAAAAGTTCACAAATTTTAATGGCAGCTAATAATAATCACAAATCTTTAGATTCAAAGTTAAAAAGTGATGAAGATTCTTCAACTTTGATGGATATTATGAAAGATGAAGATGCAGAAAATCCAGATTCTTACTTAATCGATGAATCTTTAAAACAGGATATTCAAAGAGTTTTTAAAATTTTAAATGATAAAGAACTTTTCGTAATTACTCACACTTATGGTATTGGTTGTAAAGTTGAATCTAAAGATTCTATAGCAAAAATGATGGGTTATAGCACTGAAAGTGTTAGACAAATTACCAATAAAGCTCAAAAGAAACTTGCTAGAAATTCTTATACTAAAAAGATTTTAATGAAATATCTTTAAGATGAATAAAAAAATAAAAAGTACCACTTTTACGTGGTATTTTTTTTTATTTAACAAAAAAATGTTATATTTGTGATTAATATAAATTTTTAGAATGAGACAATTGAAAATTACTAACAAAATTACGAATAGAGATTCTGACTCCATAAAAGCTTATTTAAGTGAAGTTAATAAAATTCCCCAAATAGATGAAGAAGAAGAGCAGGAGTTAGCTTCTAGGTCACAAAAAGGAGATTTGGGTGCAAGACAAAAATTGATAACAGCAAATTTAAGATTTGTCATAAGTGTAGCAAAGCAATATCAAGGTAAAGGTATAAATTTTGAAGATTTAGTTAATGAAGGCAATTATGGCCTTATAAAGGCTGCTGAAAGATTTGATGAAACTAGAGGGTTTAAGTTTATTTCTTATGCTGTGTGGTGGATTAGACAATCAATTTTAGAAGCTTTAACAAACCATTCTAGGATAGTTAGGTTGCCAAGTAATCAGATATCTATATTTCATAAAATGAAAGGTGAAATAAGAGCTTTTGAACAAGATTATCAACGAGAACCAACTGAAGAAGAGATAGCTGAAATAATGGAAGAGGATGTTGTTAAGATTTCTAGGCTGTTACGTTCTACTCAGAGTCAAATGTCTTTAGATGCGCCTATATCTAGTGATGATGAAAATTATAGCCTTTATGATATTGTGCCAGAAGATGAAGAAAATAACATTGAATCTAATATGAACGCAGAGTCTTTAGATAAAGATTTATCTTCAGTGTTAAAGACTATTCCATTAAAACAAATGGAGGTTGTTTGTATGTATTTTGGTATAATGGGATATCAAAAAATGACATTAGAAGAAATAGGTGAATATTTTGATTTAACGAGAGAAAGAGTTAGACAAATTAAAGATTCAGCTATAAAAGTTTTAAGACATAGGAGTAGAAGTAAAATTTTAAAACAACATTTAAAGTAATATGTTAAAGTATAAATTAAAAAAAGAAGTTGTTTTTAGTGATGGAAATTCAGTTTCTACAGATGAAGTTTTACAAAAATTAGAAGAAGATTTAGAAGAAAATATATTCAAAGTTGAAACAACATCTGAAAATAATGTTAAGATGATATTTTGGGTAGAAATAGATAATTTAATAATTATAAAATAAAAAAAATGAAATTAAAATTAAAAAAAGATTTAGTATTTTTTGACTTAGAAACAACTGGAGTAAGTGTTTCTAGCGATAGAATAGTTCAGATAGGTATGGTTAAGTATTATGCTGATGGAAGAGAAAAGGTGGAAAAGGTTAGATTAGTAAATCCTACAATTCCAATACCTAAAGAAGCTTCTGAAGTTCATAAAATAACTGATGATATGGTTAAAGGAGAACCTACTTTTAAGCAAATTGCTAAAGCTTTAGTGGAATTTATTGGAGATTCTGATTTGTGTGGTTTTAATAGTAATAGATTTGATGTGCCATTATTGATGGAAGAGTTTAGTAGGGCTGGTTTGGAATTTAATATGGAAAATAGAAATTCTATAGATATTTGGAAGATTTTTCAAAAGATGGAACCTAGAAATTTAAAGGCTGCATATAAATTCTATTGTAATAAAACTCTAGAGGGAGCACACGATGCTTTAAATGATATAAGGGCTACTGCTGAAATATTAGAAAAACAATTGGATTTTTATGAGGGTGTTAATTATGAAGAAAGTGAAGATGTTGTTGAGATAGCTCCAATTGTGAATGATATGTCTAAACTTCATGAGTTTACTAATTTCAAAGGTCAATTAGATTATGCTGGAAGAATTATTTTAAATGATGATGGAGTAGCTATATTTAATTTTGGAAAATATCAAAATAAATCTGTTTTTGAAGTATTAAGAACTAACCCAGGGTATTATGAATGGTTTATGAAGTCTGAATTTCCAACAGATTCTAAAAAGGTTCTTAAAAAGTTATCAGATGATTTAAAGAAGGCTCATATTTCTTAAATGTATTATATTTTTTTATAATAAACTAAAAATGAATCAAGATATTTCAAAAATAGAAGATGAATCTTTTCTTAATTTAACTGAAGAACAGAAAAAGTTTGTTTTGTATACTGGTAAAAAATCTATCATAATGTCTTCTACTGCTGGTAGTGGTAAGTCTTTTTGTTGTGTTCAGAGGTTGAAGTATTTATTAAGTAAAGGAGTTGACCCAAAAAGAATTATATTTTTCAGTTTTACTAATGCTGCTGTAGAGGAGTTAAAGGCTAGAGTTGAAAATTCTGACATTAGAATAACTACAATACACTCTTTTTGTTTTTGGGTGTTGCATAAAATGGGTAAATTTAAGCAAGTAACAAATTTTGATGAATTTATTAATTGGTTTGAGGTGAAAAATAGACCTACAGAAGATTCTAGTGAAAAAGAAATTTTACAGTTTGAAAAGTTAATTTCTAATCTTTATGATGATTCTAGTTTTTTAGAATCTAAAATATCTTCCTATAAATTGCAAAATGCAGATAGTGTAGAAGTAGATGTTCCAGAATATTATGTAGAATATTCAAGTTATTTATTAGAAGAGAATAAGAGGGATTTTTCTGATATCTTATTGGATGTTAGAGAATTGTTGAAAGATAATAAATGGCTTAAAATGTTTAAAGATAGATATGATTATCTTTTTTTAGATGAATATCAAGATACAAGTGCTATTCAGATGGAAATATTAATGAGGCTGAATGCTAAAATTTATTATTTAGTTGGAGATTTGAATCAATCTATATATGGATATAGTAATGTTAATTGTAAAAATATTGAAAGTACATTAGAAAAAAGAAGAAAAATTGAAAGAATGAGTCTTACTACTAATTTTAGAAGTGCTAAACAGATAGTTGAAAATTCTAATAATTTTTCTAATTTAGAGGCAAAAACGTTTAATGAATTTGAAGGTAAAATATGTCATGATTTAATTGATTACAATAAATTAATTAATTTGATTAACAATAAAGATGAAGTTGTTATTTTGGCAAGAACTAATCACATTGTTAAAATGATAGAATATAATATGTTAATCAAAAAAGTTCCTATGAAATATTTTAATTTTTTCAAAGTTAGTGATATTGAAGATATTAAAAAAGGAAAAATAAACATTTTAACTCAAAAAAAAATAGATTATGTTTTAGAAAGGTTTACAGGGGGTGTTACAGATTTGATTAATTTTATAGAGAGCAACAAAGATAATAAAAACTTTGTGACTACAATACATAAATCAAAAGGAAAAGAGTTTGACACTTGTGTTGTTGTTAATTCTTTACCAGAAGGATTAATTAAACAAAACAAGATTGAATTGCCTGAAAATAAAAAAGAATTTTATACTTTTAACTCTAATATGGATAATTATCATGATGAGAAAAATATTCATTATGTTGCTGTGTCTAGACCTAAAGTTAGTTTGTATTATATGTTATTGCAATTTTAAGAAATAATTAAATTTCAAATAAGTCTTGTTATTTTTGTATAATATTCTTATATTTAATAAAAGAAAAAAACTAAATAAATGTGCCCAGATAAAGAAATAGAGTTACTTTTTGAAATTATAAATAAAGAAAACTCTATAAGCATTGATGATTTAATATCTAATTCTAGAAAAGAGAATATAGTTGATGCAAGAAGTATTTTTTCAGTTATAATAAAAGATAATTTTTCTGATTTAAGTTTAAGAGATATTGGTCAAATATTAGGTGGAAGAGGTCATTCTACAATAATAAACTCTATTAAAAGGCATAATCAACTTTATGAATCTAACAAATCATATATAGAGAATTATAATAATATAAATTCTAAATTTTTAATGAACAAAATAGTCGAAAACAAAATTTCTTATTCAATCAGAGATTTAAAATATAAAAAAAATAAAATACTTAATGAAATTGAAAGAGAAATGACTATTGTAAAGAAAATAACTTCTAAAAATAGGAACAAAGAATTAAATGTAGGTTTATTTATAGGTTCTTTTAATCCAATTCATAATATGCACTTAGTTATAGCTAATAATGTTATTAATAATTATGATTTAGATGAAGTTTGGTTTCTATTTTCAGATGAAGGTTATGAAGTTAAGAATAAAGAAGTAGATTTGTTAAGTTTAAAAGATAGAATAAATTTATTGAAGTCTGGAATTTTAGATAATCCTTATTTTAGATTGGCTAAATTAAATTATGAAGAAGGTGTTATAAATTTAGTATCAGATTCTTTGAAAGAGATTTCTAATAAATATAAAAATCATCACTTTTCTTTGATAATGGGTGCAGATTATTTATATGATATAGAAAAATTGAAAGACTATAAGTATATTAAAGAAAATTATAAGATATTTTATTACGAAAGAGGCGGTGCTCATATGAGGGGCATAAATTCTATAATTAGAGATGAAAATAGGTCTAATCAAACTGTTAGAATAGAAGGTTTTTTGGAAACTAATATATCTTCAACTAAAATCAGAAATATCCTAAAGGAAAATGGTAGTATAGATAAATTAAAGTATATAATGCCAGACAATTGCTTGTATATAATAGAGGAAAAGAAGTTGTATTTTTAGTTTAATAATTAGATTCAATTGTTTTTACTAAAAATTTCTTTATGAAATCTTTTTTGTTTTTTAAAAGCTCTTTTAATCCTGGAATTAGTTTTTCTGGTAAATTTTCCAAATCAAACCATCCATAACTTAGACTCTCTTCGTTTATTCTAATTTCTGGTTGTCCATTAAAAACTCCTAAATAAGTGTAAAAATCAATAAAATTATTAGAATTTACATAAAAAGGAGTTTTGGAAATTAAGTATGTTGATATGTTATTAGTTTCTTCTTTAAATTCTCTTTTTGCAGTTTCTTTTGGTGTTACATCTCTTTCTTCAAATGTACCCCCAAAAGTAGCCCAACTTTCTGGGTATGAACCATCCAACCCTCTCTTACATAATAAAATTTTCCCAGTATGCTTATCTATAGCAAATATTCCAGCACCAATCTTTTTCTTAATCATAATATTTACCTTTTAAATATAAATATGTGTTTTTTTTAAGAATAAAAATTTATTTAAGAATTATTTTATTAATAACAACAATTAAAAAATAAAAAATAAAATTATATTTGATTTTTTAAAAATATTAATTAATTTTACGGAAATAATTATTTATATAACAATTTAAATTAATAATAATATGAGCATTAATATGTCTTCAGAAGAAAACGATTATGAATCATTGGGAAGTCACAGTTCTAATGATGGTAAAAGAATTAAGAGAAAAGATGGTAAAGAGTCTAAAACTCCAGCTTTAGATAGTTTTGGAAAAGATATTACTTTTTTAGCTAGTAATGGTGAATTAGACCCTGTTATTGGTAGGGAAGATGAAATCGATAGATTGATACAAATTCTAAGTAGAAGAAAAAAGAATAACCCAGTATTAATAGGAGACCCTGGCGTTGGTAAGACTGCTATTGTAGAGGGAATTGCAAAAAAAATAGTTGATAAAAAGGTTAGCAGGATTCTTCATGATAAAAGAATTATCGAATTAGAAATGTCTTCTATTGTTGCAGGTACTAAATATAGAGGTCAATTCGAAGAAAGAATGAAAGCCATTTTAGAAGAATTAGAAGAAAATCAAGATGTTATAGTTTTTATTGATGAGATACATACTATAATTGGTACTGGAAATGCTCAAGGTTCTTTAGATGTAGCTAATATGATTAAACCAGCATTAGCTAGAGGTATTATTCAATGTATAGGTGCAACAACTGTAGATGAGTACAAAAAAACAATTGAAAAAGATGGAGCTTTAGAAAGGAGATTTCAAAAAGTTAAAGTTAATCCACCAAGTTTGGAAGACACTAAAAAAATATTAATGAATATAAAAGAACATTACGAGAACTTTCATAACGTTCATTTTAGTGAAGAAGCTATTGATGCTTGTATTAATTATGCAGAAAGGTACATTACAGAAAGGCAGTTTCCAGATAAGGCTATAGATATTATGGATGAAGTAGGTTCAAGAGTTCATATAGATAATATTAATGTTCCTGAAAGTATACTCAATTTAGAAAAGGATATAGAAAAACAAATTGAACTTAAATCAAAACATATAAAAAGACAAGAGTTTGAGTTAGCTGCAGATTCTAGAGATTCTATTAAGAAATTAGAAAAACAGTTAGAAATAGATAAGTCTAACTGGGACAAACAAAGTAAAGAAAATAAGGTTGATGTTATTATAGAAGAAATAAATAGAGTTGTTTCAAAAATGACTGGTATACCTGTAAAGAAATTAACTGATGACGAAGGTATGAAGTTAATTAAGATGCCAGAAGAATTGAAGGCAAGAGTTATTGGGCAAGATGACGCTGTTGAAAAGGTGTGTGAAGCTGTACAGCGTTCTGCTGCTGGTTTTCATAATCCAAATAGACCTATTGCTTCATTTTTGTTTTTAGGAAGAACTGGAGTTGGTAAAACTGAATTGACAAAATCTTTAGCAGAATATATGTTTGGAAATAAAGAATCTTTAATTAGACTTGATATGTCTGAATATATGGAGCCTCATTCAGTTTCTAGAATGATTGGTTCACCTCCAGGATATGTAGGTCATGATGAGGGGGGGCAATTAGCAGATGCTGTTAAGAATAATCCTTATAGTGTAATTTTGTTTGATGAGATTGAAAAAGCTCATAGAGATGTTAGTAATATATTATTACAAATATTAGATGAAGGTATGTTAACTGATGGTTTAGGTAGAGAGATTAACTTTAAGAATACTATAATTATTATGACATCTAATATTGGCGTAAAAGAGTTAGATGTAAATCCAGTTGGATTTGGTGCAGACACAACATCTGATATGAACGTGAATGATGTTATAGCTAAATCTCTTAAAAAAGTTTTCAGACCTGAATTTATTAACAGAATAGATGAGAAGGTAGTATTTAATTCTTTAAAAGAAGAAGATATTATGAAAATAGTTGAAATTCATATTGAATCTTTAAGGAAAAGAATGAAAAACAATGGAGAATATCAATTGACTGTCACAAAGAGAATGAAAGACTTTTTGTTGAAAGAGAGTTATAGTGAAGAGTTTGGAGCTAGACCTGTAATTAGAGCTGTAACTAAATTTATCCAAAACCCTGCATCTAAAGCTGTTTTAAAGGGTGAAATTAAGCAGGGCGATAAAATATCAGTTGATTACAACGTTAAGAAAGAAGAAGTTATTGTTAAAAAATTAAAATAAAATAAAAATGAATAATATAAAAAAAGATTTCGAATTATTTGTTAGAGATTATGGTGTTTCAAGTTTAACTCTTTATGATTATGAAAAGATTCAAATGAATAATGTTTTTAATCCTACATCTATGTTGCAAAATGTTCCAATGGCTATGACTCCTAATATTATAGAGGAAAGACAAATGAATGCAGTTGCAATGGATGTTTTCTCAAGATTGATGATGGATAGAATTATTTATATGGGAATGCCTATTACAGACCAAGTTGCAAATGTAATAAATGCTCAACTTTTATATTTAGAGTCTGTAGACAAGCAGAAAGATGTGAAGATGTATCTGAATTCTCCAGGCGGTTCGGTATATGCGGGACTTGGGATTTTCGATACTATGCAGGCTGTTTCTCCAAATGTTAGCACTTATAATATGGGACTTTGTGCATCAATGGCTTTTGTATTATTAACAGCAGGAGAAAAGGGTAAAAGATATGCTTTAAAACATTCTCGCTCTATGCAACATCAACCTTTAGGTGGTACTGGTCAAGCTCAAGCTTCTGATATAGAAATTACAGCAACTCAAATTAATTTATTGAAGAAAGAGTTGTATGAAATAATATCACATAATACTGGTAAAGATTATGATACTGTTTATAAAGATTGTGATAGAGATTATTGGATGACTGCCGTTGAAGCTCTTGAATATGGTGTTGTTGACCATATTGTAGGTGTGGAACCGCCAAAAAGTGCTAAAAGTACAAAAGTAAAAAAATAATTTTAAAGCCCTTTTTTTAAGGGCTTTTTTTATGTTAAAACATTCATATCTATTTATTTTTTTTATTGATAATATATATTTGAAAAATGGTAAGAGTAGATTATTATAAAGTATTAGGTGTTACAAAGTCAGCAACTATCGAAGAAGTTAAAAAAGCTTACAGAAAACTTGCTTTAAAATACCACCCAGACAAAAATCAAGGAGATAAAAATTCTGAAGAAAAATTTAAGGAAATATCTGAAGCTTATGATATATTGAGTAATCCAGAAAAAAAATCCAAATATGATAACTATGGATTTAATGAAGAAAGAAACTATAGTAACGCATATCAGCAATTTTATCAAAATTTTTATAATAATAGAAGTACTTACACTCAACAATCAATAAAGAAAGGAAGAAATTTAAGAATAAAACTTAATGTTACATTAGAAGAGATAGTTAGTGGAGCGAATAAAAAGGTTAAAATAAAAAGAGACTCCAAATGTTCTTCTTGTAATGGGAATGGCTCTAAAGATGGTACTAGTTTAAAAAAATGTGTTACATGTGGAGGTGTAGGTAAGTTTTATAGCAAACAATTGACTGATATAGGATTTATCAGAACTGAAGTTATTTGTAGTAGTTGTAATGGGGCTGGTAATATAGTTTTAGAAAATTGTGTCACTTGTTATGGTCTTGGCTTTGAGAGACAAAAAGAAGAGGAAATAGAAATTTTGATACCTAAAGGTTCTAGAAGTAATATGCCATTCGCAATGAAAGATAAAGGCGATTATTTAAAAGGTGGTGAAAGTGGTGATTTACTTGTAGATTTAGTAGAAAAAGAACATGATGAATATATCCTGGAAGATAATAATATAATTGTAGAGAAATATATAAATGTTTTTGAGGCAATTTTTGGAAAAGAGGACTTAGAAATAAAAACTCCTTATGGTTATATAAAAATAAATATACCTTCAAATTCTTATTCTGGAAAGGCTTTAAGGATAAAAGGTAAGGGTTTACCAACTTATAACTCAGAAGAGGTTGGAGATATGATTGTTTATTTAAATATAGATATTCCAAATCTAAATGAAATAGATGATTCCACTAAAGAGAAAATACAAATATTAAATACCACAGTAAACAAAAAAGACAAAGGTGTTTATAAGATTTTTAAGGAACATTTTTTAAAATAAAATAATTGGTTTTTTTATTATAATGTTGTATATTTGTTTTTCTAAATATTTATAAATAATAATTTAAGTAAAATGAAAAAAGTTAAAGAGTTTATCGTTAAATACAAAATGTATATTTTGAGTTTATTTTTATTAATTTTCTTTTTTAAATCTTGTTCTAAATCTTCTGAAATTAGAAAGTTAAATAAAGAGATTTCTGTTAAAAATAGTGTTACAGATAGTTTAGAAAGTATTATTAAAGTTAAAGTAGGATATATAGATAGTTTTCCTGAAAAGTTAAGGATTGAAAAATTAAACATTTACTTATCGCTTGATGATACTATTTCAAGAGTTGATAGGACTCCTCAATTAATGGGTTTACATAAAATGATTAAAGATAGCGTTAAATCATTTCAAAAATAAAATATAATTTATGAAAAATATTTTAAGTTGGATTAAAAACAATTTTAATAGAACAATGTTTTTATTTCCTATAGTTTTAACTATGGTAGTTTCTATATCACACGTTATAACTTGGTATAGTTTGTCAAATCCATTTAATTGGGCTATTTTTATGTCTTTAGCTATAGAGATTGGGGCTATGGCTGCTTTGATGGCTGCAACCAATAAAATAAAAGGTGGAGTTTGGTTTATGTTTGGTATAATTACCTTAATTCAAATGATTGGTAATATTTTTTATTCTTATAATCAAATAGATGCTACAAGTAAACTTTTTATATCTTGGGTAGAGTTGACTTCACCATTGTTTGAAGTTTTAGGAAGTGATGTTTCTGATATTTCAAATATGAAAAGATGGTTAGCATTTTTGGAGGGAGGTTTATTACCTGTTATTTCATTGACTTCATTACATTTTTTCGTAAAATATGAAAAACCTAAAGTTAAAAATGAAGAAATTAGTGTGACTCAAGATGTTTTAGAAAAAAATCTTTATGATTTAAATGTTGATTTTGAAAAAGAAGATATTTTAACTAAACAAGAAGATTTAGAAAAAAAAGTAGAAGTGGAAAGTATTGAAAAAAATACAGCTTCTAAAGAAAATTTTGAAAAGTTAGTTGAAGAAAAAAAGAAAAAATTAGAAGAGGATAAAAAAGTTTTTCAGCCTTTATTGAAATCTTTGTATAAAGATGGTACTTTGGGGACTGGTGAGATTCTACCAACATATATAGAGTTTAGAAATTCTATAGATTCTAAATATACAGACGATAATATAAAAATGTTTTTAACTTTATGTAATTATTTGGACATAACAGAGTTATCTGATAATGTTAGGAAGTCAAAAGTAGATTATGAAGAAGCTTCTTATATTTTATCTAAATATTTAAGTTTAGATGAAAAAGAAGAGAATAACGAAAAAATAAAAGAGGAAAAAAATAATGTGCCATTGAGCAATGAAAGTTTAACTCAAAAAGATTGGTGGACTAAATCAAAAGGTAAAAATTAATAATAAAAATATACCTTATCCTAAAAGCTCTTGGGAGAAAAGTGCAGAAAAATGTGCAGATTTTTTAATGTTAACTCTTTTAGTTTAAACTATAGAGAAATATGATAAATAACAAAAATCAATTTTTCTCTCCTGGTTCTACATCTTTATGGCTATTGTCTCCAATGTCATATTTGTTTTTAAATTTTTTTATTAAAGATTGCATACCTTTTAAGGATATACCTTGAGTTTTTTTAGAAGGTTTCATATCTTTTTTGTGTTTTTCTGTAGGTTTATTAATTCTATCACCATCTACCATATAGTAATCTGTATTGTGATACCATTTTCCTTTATAATTAATATATACAGGAAATTGCTCACCATAAGAATAGGCAACATACATTTTACCTAATCCCCCCAAATCTTCACCATATATATGACTACCTATAAAGTTTTCTAAATCATCAACTTCTTTTTTAGCTTTTGAATTTGCGATTCTTTCTTCGTCTATATTTTCATAAGATTCATTTAAATTATCAAAATTTTCTTTTAATATTTTTCTAATTTCTTTTCTTAGATTTTCTTTTGTTAATTTTTTTAACATTCTAGGGTCTTCAGTAGTTCCAAAAGCAGTAAAACCATATTTTCCACCCCACTCTGGGTCGTTTTTTATATCTTCTTCAGCTGCATCACCAGCATCTCCAAAAAACTCTTCAGGGCTAAACTCTTCTTCATCATCATAGTCGATGCCTCCCCATTTTTTTATTACTTCTTCTTCTTCGTTTTCTTTTGTTAATTTTTTTAACATTCTAGGGTCTTCAGTAGTTCCAAAAGCAGTAAAACCATATTTTCCACCCCACTCTGGGTCGTTTTTTATATCTTCTTCAGCTGCATCACCAGCATCTCCAAAAAACTCTTCAGGGCTAAATTCTTCTTCATCATCACAATCTATTCCTCCCCAATTTTTTATTGCTTCACCTTCTTCACCTTCTAAGGTAGTAGAGTCAATGTATTCATTTTCATTTAATGAAATAATTGTTTCATCTAATTTGTTTATTATTTTTTCTACTTCTCCTTCGATAGAAGTGTAACTTTCATTTATAAAGTTATTTAAAAAAATATTTTTTGAATTTTTTGATTTCATTTTAAAAATAAATAATTGTTTATTAATAATAAATATAATTAATTTTTTAAATTTATTTGACTTTATAATAAAAAATGTTATATTTAAAATATATTTATTAATTATGAAAAAAGATATAAAAAAAATAGTTTGGACTTCAGAAAATGAAAAAGATTTTTACCCTTCAAGACCATCTCATTTAAATATTCCTAACGGAATATATTCTCTTAAGTATTCTGTAGAATATGGACCTTATTTATCTACTTTAAACTTTAAAACTGATAAATCAATGTCTATATTAAATTCTTATTTTGAAGATATAAATTCAGATTTTAAAAGTTTTTTAAACTTAAAAGAAAAGTATAAAAATTCTGAAATAGAATTTAATAGAGCTGTTTTAGTTTATGGGCAACCAGGTTGTGGAAAAAAATATTTATGCAGAAGATTAGCTGAATCTTTTGATGGTATAACTATATATGCAGAAGACCCTACTGATTTAAATGAGATTATTTCTTCTATACAAGAAGGTAGTGAAAATGTGAATATATTGGTTATTTTAGAAGAGATTGGTATAATTTTAGAAAAATATGGATTATTTCCAATAAAAAACTTATTAAAGTCTAATGAAAATGTTGATGGTGTATATGTGTTAGCTACAACTAATTTTGAAGAAAAAATTGCAGAATTTTTAACAGATAAACCTGGAATGTTTGAAGAAAAGTTTTTTATTGAATATCCAGATGAAGTAGAGAGGGGTCAATATATAAAAATTTTATCAGACAAATTAGATTTAAAGTTTCCTAAAAATAAAATAAGTAAAATTTCTAAAGATACTGATGGAATGTCTATTGGTAATATTAAAAATTTAATTGAATCTACAGAATTGTATGGTTACAATTATTCAGATAAATTAGAAGAATTAAAAGAAATGCAAGAAAATATTATAGCTTCAAATTATTCTGAAGGTTCTTCAAGGATAGGATTTGAATAATTTATTTTATTTTAAAAAAAAAGAGGGATAAATAACTTATCCCTCTTTTTTTTGTTATAGTTGTATAAAAATTATTGTTTAAACATATCTTTATCTTTTCTCGCATTCTTCATTTTTTTCATAATGTTAGACATTGTACTACCTATGTTAGAAACGCTTTTCCCTATTCTGTTAGATAGTAATTCATAATTAATCTTATCATCTTCCATTACATCATTACCATAAACTTGTATAGCTCTAAGTAATTGCATTTCACTTTTTGATAAAATATTTTCTTGTTCAGCTTTTTCTAAATAACTATTTAATTTATCTTTTAGTTCGTCATAAATTCCTGAGTTATCATCAGCCTTTAATTCAAATCCTCTATTATCTTCATCGCCTTCTCTTGATGGTGCATCAATAGATTTCTTTTGAACCATTTTTCTTTTGCTAGTTTTTTCTCCATATTCTTCACCTCCTTCAAAGTCATTAAAATCTGGAGCGTCATCAAATGAAGTTTCTACATAACTATATTCAGAGCCTCTTAAAGTGTTAGAGATTTGATTTTTAATTCTTTGCTTTAAATATTGAAAGAAAGTACCTTTTGGTTCATAATTTTCAAGAGCATTTACAAATAACAATTTACCATTATTTTCAGGAGTAATTAAAGCATCCCAAACCAAATCATTTAATTTGTTGCGACTTCTAGAGTATGCAAATGAAAGTTGGTCTATTAATCTACTTTTTTCTTGTCTTGGAAAGAAAGATAAAAATACATACTTAACAATATTTTCTTTTGCTTTACCATTTAAAGAGTTATATAAAGAAGCTAAAACTGAAGTGATGTAATTGTGTTGACCATTAGCACCATTTTCAAAGTTCCATTTAGACATCCTTCCAGATATAACATCTTCTATTTCACTATCTAAAACTCCTCTATCGTAAGTTGTGGCTTTAGCGAATCTATCTCCAAAAATTTTTATTTTTTGATTTAAATCATCAACGTTTAATTTAAAATCTTCTTTTTCTTCTTCGTTTAAAGTAAAAGATTCTTTGAGCATTTTTTTGATTTTAGTTCTAATTTTGTTCTCAAATATAGTATCAATATCCGTTTCAACTTCATAGCCTTTTGGAGAAGTAGAAGATATAAGTTTGATAATTTTAGATAAATCCTCTTTGTTACTTGTAAAATAATCTCTTAATCCATTTTTGAAAGATTGAGCAAACTTATCTCCTTTTATTAGTAACCCTAATTCTTCAGCTCTTTTTTTAATTGCATCTGTTGGTATGTTTGGATTGTTTTTCTTCTCTAATTCTATTAATTTAGTTAATATGCTTTTTCTTTGAGATTCAATCCATTGATTTATAACTTCTGGATTAATTTTACCTGTTTCACCTATGTCAGTACCATATTTAGTTTCTCCTATGGCAGATAATAGGAAGTTAAATATAAAGTTTACTGCATTTTCTTTTGCTAATTCTTTTCTTTTTCTAATTAGTTCTTCAGATTTACCAGACTTCAACTCTTCTTTATCTTTTACAGATAAATAATTAGGGTCATGTGTAGCTTGTTTTATTCCATATTTTTTAGAATCTAATGTCATAAAATCAACAACATTACCTAAAATTTTTCTAATTTCTAATTCTGCACTTTTATCTATTCCAAATACATCTTTTTCATCAGATGCTATATTTTCAGCTTCTTTTGAATCAATTGTAGAAGGAGCTTTTCTTTCTGAATTGAATAAATCTTTAAATTTGGAAATTTCTAAATTATATGATTTTAAATGATGATTTGGTATTTTTGTAGAATTAGATAAATCATCCATTGCATCTTCTACATTTGAATAGTAATATAAATATTTATCTCCTACTTTTTCAACTTTATCTGCATAATTCTCGTGTGAAGGGTCTTTTCTTGAAGGTATGATTATTTCACCTTCTTTAGATAACATATTATCAAAAACTCTTTGTGCAGCACTTAAGTCTGGAGTGTATTCAGTAACTTTTTTAAGTATATTTTTAGCATAGTTTTTTGCTACTTGAAAAACCCAAGGAGATACATTTTTAGAAGAATCCCAATTTGTACTTTTTAAGTCAGATAAACTTCCACGAACACCAGCTAAATTATTTAGTGCTTCAACAACTCCATCTTTAACTGCATCTAAATTTTCTGGAGTAGGTTGCATATTTAGTATAGGAAGTAAATGGTTGACAGCAGCTACTTGGTAAAAGTCAAGTAAAATTTTCATTGCATTGCTTTTCGCTGCATTACCAAATGTTGAAATTATTTTAGACTCTACTTCATCTTTTGGATTATCTGATAATATTCTAGCTAAAAAATTTAAAGTAGCATTACCTTCTTGACTAACTTTCCCAGAAGTAGTTAAGCCTATTTGGTTTAATGTTTTAGTATTTTTAACTCCTCCTAGCCATTTAAATAATCTTTTAACTTCACCTTCTTCAGTTTCTTCTTTTTCATTTCCTATATTTAATACTAATCTTCCTTTTTCTAACATATCTACAAAATCTTTTACAGATTGATTAGGATATAAAAGTTTAGAAGATTTAGAAACTACTGCATCATTTTCATCTGAAGGTGTAATTTTAGCTGTTTTTAAATCTTGTATATTTAAAAAGTTTTTTGATTCTAAATTAAACATAGCCGCTTGTAGCTTATTAATTGAATAAGAAACTAAAGCTAATTTTTTAATTAAAGATATATCGTCAGAAGAGCTATATTGAGGAACTATCTCATTTGTTTTACTATCCCCCTCACCATTATCTTCTAAATCATCAAATAAGTCAGAAAAGTCTAATTCTTCTTTAATTTGAGATTTTTTTATAATTGAATTTTTTATTAATTCAACTTTTGAATTATCACTTTCAAAAAGTTCAATCATTCTAGAAACTTCGTTATAAATTTTGTTTTTATTATACATATTGTTTTTATTAAAGTACTTTGATATAAATATTAAAAAAAAAGATATATCTTTGATAATTAATAATAATTATTTAAATTTGCTTTTAATACAAAAAAAGATAAATAATTAAAAAAATAAACAAAAAAATGAATTTTAATAACTTCCCCTCTTTTGTAGTTATGTTACATTCTAATTCGAATATTGAATTTATTAAATCATCAACTAAAGAAAGAAAAAAAAGTGATAATCATATTTTATTTTGTAATTGCGGAAATGAACAACGTTTTAATTCTAGTTTAGTTAGAAATTTATTTTTAAATTCTATTGAATTGGTTGAAAATTTTAATAGTTTACAGTCAATTCAGTGCAATAAGTGCGGAAAAGTATACGACAAATCTAAAAAGTTAATTTTACTGGAGCCTGATATTCCAATTAGATATTTAGAAGGTTATAGTTTAGAAAGTATCAAAGAAGATTTTTTTATTTTAAACAAAGAAAAGTACATATCAATTTATGACTCTAAAGAGAAAAGATTGTTTAATTTAAAGGAAAAGGATATTTTAAAATTGGATTTAAAAAATAATAAATTTAATTTAAAAATAAATACTTCTTCTGATGAGTTAATTAAAGAAAATAATTCTTTGAGGGGTTACACTTCTAATTTTTTTGATTTAGAAGAAATTGAAGATAGTATATCTAGTTCGAATTTAGATTTGACAAACGTAAGGAATTTAGATGATTTTTTTCATTTTAATAGTTTTTCTAAATACTATGGTTTTGAAGAAATATCAAAAGTTTTAGATTTATTAAAAGTAAAAGTAAAAGATTTAGAAAAATTTGAATCAGTTTATTTTGTTGATTTTATTAAGGGGAAACATAAATTGATAAAAGAAAAGAATGATTCTGGTGAAACAATATACTTTAAAGAAGTGGAAAGTGGTTTTGGAGATGGAAAAATTATAAAGAAAAGTTTGAATATAGGTGATTATCTGTTTAATTCATTGAGTAGTTTTAAATTGATAGTTTCTATTTTAAGTTTTGAAAATGCTTCAAGTATAATACATACAAAAGGTTATGATTTCTTTAAACAATGGTTAGACAGTGTTTATGTTTTGAGTCCTGATGTATATAGAAAGTATAGTGCGACAAATCCTAATTCTATAATGGAAATTTCTTTAAATTATAATAAGGAAGGAAAGCGTAGGGCTATTAAAAATGTTTCAAGTACATTTTGTGATGTTTATCATCAAAAAAAAGTTTTAAAAGTGAGTAACACTATATATAATTCTATAAGTTTAATAGATGGATTAGGTGTTCTAAATGATTGTAATCGTTTAGGTTTATTATCAAAAGTTAATTTAGAGTTTCTGTTTCAGGAATACAAAAATAATAGAGTTTATTCTTTATTAAAGAAAGTAGTAAAAAGTTTTTCAAATGATGAAAATAATTTAAATTTTAGAAATATTAAACACATTTTAGATACTAATATAGATTTGGAAAGAGCTGATTTCATAACTATATATAAAGATACTATAAGGATGATAGAAATTTTAGAAGTTAAAGAAAAAGTAATTTTTAAATGTAAAAATTTCCAAGAAATTAAGGAATTGCATGATAATTATACCTTAAGATGTAATGCAATAAAGGATGCAAAGAAAGTAGAAGAGTATAAAAATTCTGTTTCTAACTTTTTGTATTTAAATTCTAAAATTGATGATGTAAAATTTGAAGTCGTTGAAAGTTTAGAAAAGTTAAATGTTGAAGGTTTGGAAATGAATCATTGTATTTACACTTATTTAGATAGAATTTGTCAAAAATCTTATTTAGCAATAAATGTAACACATCAAATAACAAACGAAAGAGCTACTGCTGGTTTTCTAATTAAAGGCAAAGATATTTATTTAGAACAAATTAAAGGTTATTTTAATAGTAGAGCAACAAAAGAATTGATTGAAAAAACTTTAGAGTTTTGTGAGGTTAATGAAATATCTCTTGAAGAAGTTCACACTTCGGATATAATGCCCAACAAAGAAAGACAGAGACTTATGAAAGGTCAAATGACTGAAGAGGAATTAATGGAGATAAGAAAAAAAATAAAAAAAAATAAAAAAAATTAAAAAAAATTTTGATTAATTGAAAAAAAGTTTTAAATTTGTTAAACATTTATAAATTAATATTATGGTAAATAAAGTAGAAGTATTAGGAAGATTGGGTGCAAACCCAGAAGTTAGAACTTTAGAAAATGGAACTGTGTTAGCTAGAGTATCTGTTGGAACAAACAAAGTTTGGATGGATAAAAATAATCAAAAGCAAGAGGAAACTTCTTGGCATAACATCACAATGTTTGGTAAGCTTGCAGAGAATGCACAAAGAATTTTGCAAAAAGGAAGTTTAGTTTATGTAGAAGGTGAGTTAAAGTATAGAACTGTAGAAAAAGATGGTGTAAAAACAAGGTATACAGATATTAATGCTAGAGATTTTAGAATTCTTACTGATGGAAAAAGAAATGAAAATCCTCAAACTACAAACACTAACAATGTTGCAACACAAAATAATTATCAAGGAGGTCAAGGTGGAGCTCAAATGACACAACAACCTCAAGCAACACAACAGCCTCAAGCAACACAACAACCTCAAGCAACACAACAGTCTCAGGTTGCACAGGCTAACTATTCTCAACCTCAAAATGCAATGGTTGGCGGTACAGATGATGATTTACCGTTTTAGTTAAATGAATTTATAAAAAAAAAGAGACTTAAGTTAAAGTCTCTTTTTTTTGCTTTAAATATAATAATAAAAATATGAATTCTGAAGATTTTAGACAAGCATTAGTAGACTTATATGATTATTATAATCCTTCTAAAGTAAAGGATGTAGATGGGATAGTAAAAAATTATAATGGAAGAGAATATGACGCTATCAAAACTTTAATTTTAAGATATAATTTTAAAGGACATCCATCTTATAATGAGAATGCAAATAGAGATGAATATGTTAATTATATAATAAGTAACTATTCTAATGGAAATCGTGTTGTCTCAAAAGAGAACTTAAGAAAGCAAAGTGATGAAGAGTTACTTAAAGAACTTCAAGAGAAAGAAGTACAAGAAAGGCTAAAAGAAGAGGAAAAAGCTAGTATTCTAAATTTAGGAGAAGAGGCAAAAAAAGAAATTGAATCTCAAGTAAATAAAGTATCTGAAAAGTTAGAAAAATTAATTGAAGAGAGGGTTTTAGAAATAAATAACTACTTCCAGGAAAAAAAGAAGGAGTTTGAATATCAAGAAATGACATTAAAAAGTATAACTGGTCAAACTATAGTTAATGAAATCGTAAAAGAAGAAAAAAATTACACAAAAGTTAATATAGAAAATTTAAACTTTACTGCTTCAGATATAAAGTTACCACCAGAAAGTGTTTTGGAAAATCTTTCTAAGGGAAGTAAGTTAATATTAAAAAATTCAGAAGGAAGAGTGTGTGGTATTGAAGTTACAGATGTTACTTATGATTTAGTTTCTTATGAAGGTGAAACTGTAAAAGAAATTATGTTAACTAAAATATAATATGAATTTAATTAAAAGAAAATTTATTGATTGTCATTTAATTATAAATAATAAAAATGCCCCATTTATAGAAATTTATGATTGGGGCTTTGTTAGACTAAAATCAGATTTAGTTTCTGAAGTTGTAGAATATGATTTAGAGTTTATGTACAAAACTTTCGTTGGAAAAAGCTTTCCAACAGATGCTTTAATGGAATCTTTCGTAAGTTTTGCTTTTGGTAGAAAGTTATTGTTATTAGAGAACAAAAGAGGTAACTTAAAAAATAATTTTAATAAAATAAAATTAGAAAAGATAATTATGAATAATGGAAACGAATATTATATAATTATTTAGTGCGTTTCTCCTTTAAGTAAGCACGTCTTTTTAAGATACTAAGTTTAAAAAGCATCTTTTCTTTTTTTCGTTCTATTTTTTTTATCTTGTAAAATCTTTCTTCATAAACATCTCGAATAGCATCCCATATATAGTCAAAGTCATGCTTTTCAAACTCACTATAGTCAACTTCTAAAATAATCATAATTTTACTTCGATGTATTTCGAGCATTTTCATTTTGTGTAATAATTTTTGTATTTTTGTAGGTTTTCTATAACTTTTTTAGCTATATCATATATGTTTAAATATTCATTAGTTTCTTTTTCTATTTCAAAACCTTTTTTGAAGTAATCAAAAGGAAAATCATATACTTCTTGGTTTTTGGAAGCGTTTTGATTTATCTTATATTCGTTATTTCTATTTATTTCTTCTGCTTTTGGTAGCGTTTCTGGAGTATCTGTATAAAGGAAGGGAAATTGGCTATAACCAGAAGGATAACCGTGAAAATGAGTTACGTCATTATTTGAGTCCCATCCACCCCCTCCTATTGCCATAGCAATTTCATTTAGAGTTTCTCTAACAATTAATCTTATCTGTTTTTTGTCTTTCATCACTTTAATCTTGTACATAAATATTATAATTTATTCCATTTATGTTGAAATAAAGATAAATTTATGTTTTTTATTTAATAAAAATTTCTTATATTTGTTTTTTAAAAAAAATATATATGTCAGCAAAAAATTTAGTTATAGTAGAATCGCCAGGTAAAATTAAAAAAATACAATCTTTTTTAGGGAGTAACTATAAGGTAGTAGCATCTTATGGTCATATAAGAGATTTGGATAAGGGCAATAAAGGAATAGATAAAAAAAATGACTTTAAACCAAATTATATAGTATCTTCAGATAAAAAGGATGTCGTTAAAGGTTTGAAGAAATTAGCTGAAAAGGCCGAAGTTGTTTGGTTGGCTGGTGATGATGATAGAGAGGGTACTGCGATATCTTGGCATATAAAAGAATGTTTAAATTTACCAGATTCAAAAACTAGAAGGATTATATTTACAGAAATAACTAAAAAAGCTATATTAGAAGCTATAGAAAATCCAGTTGAGCTTGATATGAATATGGTTAATGCACAACAAGCAAGAAGGGTTTTGGATAGGTTAGTTGGTTTTGATTTGTCTCCTATATTATGGAAGAAGATTAAACCTAACTTATCTGCTGGTAGAGTTCAGTCGGTAGCTTTAAGGATATTGGTAGAAAGAGAAAGTGAAATTAATTCTTTTAGTTTAAGTTCTGATTTCAAGACAACTTCTTTGTTTGATTATAAAAATAATAAATTTAAGGGAGTTTTAGATACAAGATTTTCAACTAAAGAAGAATCGAAAGTTTTTTTAGAAAAATGTAAAGAAGCTACATTTTCTATTGAATCTATAGAGAAAAAACCAGGAAAAAAATCTTCTCCAGCCCCTTTTACTACATCAACATTACAACAAGCAGCAAGTTCTAGATTGGGTTTTTCTTTAAATAGAATTATGAGTGCAGCTCAATCTTTGTATGAAGGTGGTCATATAACTTATATGAGAACAGATTCAGTTACACTTTCTGAAGATTCATTAAATGATATAGAAAAAGAAATTACGACAAAGTACGGAAAAGAATATTCGAATCGTAAAAAGTATAAAGGCAAAGCAAAAGGAGCACAAGAAGCTCACGAAGCTATAAGACCTGTAAATCCATCTGTTCAAGTTGCTGGAGATTCTGATGATTGTAGAAAAGTTTATGATTTAATCTGGAAGAGAACTATAGCATCACAAATGTCTGATGCTCAAGTTGAGAGAACTACAATTAAAACGAAATTATCAAACACAAAAGAATTATTTATAACTAAAGGTGAAGTTGTTAAGTTTGATGGTTTTTTAAAATTGTATACTCATGATGAAAAAAGAGATGAAGATGAATCTGGATTGTTACCAAATCTTAATGAAGGTGATATTATTAGTTGTTTAGAGATTGATTCTATCAAATCATATAAGAAACCCCCAACAAGATATTCTGAATCTAGTATCGTCAAAAAATTAGAAGATTTAGGTATAGGTAGACCATCTACTTATGCTAGTATTATATCTACTATTTTAAAAAGGGAGTATGCTGAAATTAAAGATATAGAACCTAAAGAAGTAAAGTCTTATAAGTTGTCTTTAAAAAACAGTTTAATTTCAGAAGAAGAAAGTGTAGAGAAATTTGGTGGTGAAAAGAAAAAGTTTGTACCATCTCAAATAGGTATTATGGTAACTGATTATCTACTCAATTATTTTGATAAGGTTATGGATTATAATTTTACTGCAAATGTAGAAGGTAACTTTGATGAAATAGCTAAAGGAAAAGTTGAATGGGTTTCGGTAATAAGAGATTTTTATGAACCTTTTTCTGAAAAAATTAAAACTGCTAATGCTGATGATGTAAAATTAAGTGTTAGAGAATTAGGATTACATCCAGAGACTAACAAAATGGTTTATGCTAAAATAGGTAGGTATGGACCAATTGTTCAAATGGGAGAAAAAGACGAAGAAGATAAACCTAAATTTGCAAAAATAAGTTCAGAATCAAGTTTTGAAAGTGTAACTTTTGAAGAAGCTTTAGAGTTGTTAAGGTGGCCTAGGATTTTAGGTAATTATAAAGAAAAAGAAGTTTCTGTTGCTATAGGAAAGTTTGGTCCTTATATTAAATATGATAATTCATTTACCTCAATTGGTGAAGAATATAGTCCAGAAACTATCAATTACGATGAAGCTATAACTTTATTAAAAAGCTCTTTAGAAATAAAGAACAAAAAAGTTATAAAAGAGTTTAAGAGTAAGGATATACAAGTTTTAAATGGAATGTATGGGCCTTATATTAAAAAAGGTAAAAATAATTATAAGATACCAGATTTTCACGAAGCTAAAGAATTAACTTTAAAAGATTGTGAAGAAATTATAAAAAATTCTAAAAACAACAAAAAGAAAAGTTTTAAAAAGAATTAAATGAAAAGTTTGTTACTAGAAAATCGCATTGGATGTCAATATCCTAACATAAACAAGATATCAAAAAGTATGAAAGAACTTTTTATGGATGATAACTGTTGTTTAGTTTCTACAAAAAAAAATGAAGAGTTCTTTCTTATTTTTCCATTAAAATTTGATTGTCTATCTAATACTAAAAGACCTCAAAAGGGTAGCTTTATAAGTTATGAATATATAGTTAAATTGTTTATCAGAAAAAAAATTAAAAAATTCAACTTTATGTGCAACAAAATATCTATTATGGAATCTAAAATATTTTTTAAAGGTTCTAAAAATGTTTATATTGCTTGTAGCTTAGTTAATGATTCATTTTTGAAAAATAAAGTAAAATTTAAATTAGATGATTTTTTTAGTTTTTTTAGTAAGAACTTTAATGAAAATATTAAAGAGTTAGAGACTCATATTTTAGATGATAATCCATATAGATATAAATATATTTTTTAAATGATAAAAAAAGATACAATTTCTGTTGATGCTTCTTATTCTAGTAAGACAGGAGTTATGGAATATAGAGGTATTTGGACAGATACTGAAGAGGTTTATTTTCATAAGGTTTTTATGGTTGGGACAAATAACTTAGGAGAGTTTTTAGCTGTAGTTCATGCTCTTTCAAAAATGAAAGAAGATGGTATATCAAAAGATGTTTATACAGATTCTGTAACTGCAATGGCTTGGGTTAGAAATAAAAAAGTAAACACCAACCTTCCTTTTAGTGAAAACACTAAAGAATTATGGAATATAATTAATAGAGCTGAAGAATGGTTGAAGAGTAATAGTTATGAAAGTGAAGTTTTGAAATGGAAAACTAAGGAGTGGGGTGAAGTTGTAGCTGATTTTGGAAGGAAATAATTTAAAATTCTGAATTTAAATTTGCTTCACTTAGTATTTTTTTGTGTTTTTTTACAGTTTCTAACATAATTTCATATTCTTCTTCACTAAAGTATTCTTTTTGTTCTAAAATGTCTTTTTCGTAATTTGCAGAAAGTATATTAGATATTGTTGAAACTAAATTACTATCTTCTATGTAAAAATCTAACATATGTAAATCAGAAATTTCTACAACTACATGGTTAAGTGCATAATCTTCCATTTTAAAATCACCTATCCCAGCAAATTTTCTTTTAAATATTTCTTTGTTGAATTTTCCAAGAAACCTATGCGCTTCCAATAGATTTAAAAGGAATTCAAAATAATCTATCTTTTCCGTATTTAGGAAGATTACTTCTTTAGATTTTTCAGAATTTATCTTAAATTCAATATCACCTTTTATCTCTTCTTTGCTTGCTATATAGTAATCATAAACATAAGCTCTTAGATTTGTATTTAATTGAAACGTTTCTTTAGGTGAACAGTAATATATTATATTTTCATTTTCTGGAAAAATTTCATTCACATTTTCTATTTCAGAAGAGTGACTTATATCTTCTTGATATATTTCTTTTGCTGCTTTATCACCCTCTTCTTCTGTTTTTATTTGAAAAATATCTTCTATAGATAAGTTTAATTCAATTGCTTTTCTTACTTTAAGTCCTGATAATCTATTTAACATAGATAGTAAATTAATGTTTTTTTAAAAAAAGTGAATAGTTTTATTATTTTTGTTAAGTTAAAATTGTATTAATTATTTTTCCATCAACATATAACAAATTAGGGTTATTTTTTTGTTCTTCTAAAAATTTTTCAAATTGTTTTAATTCAGATTGTTCTAATAAATCTGTAAACAAAACTCCATTTAAGTGGTCTATTTCATGTTGGAAAACTACTGATTGAAATCCTTCTAACTCCTCAAATACTTCTTCAAAATTTTCATTAAAATAAGAAACTTCTATAAAAGAATGTCTTTTAGTTTTTGAAAATACATTCGGTATACTTAGACAGCCATCAGAAATTAATAAACATTCTTTAGATTTTTTTGTTATTTTAGGGTTTATGAATGTTAAAATTTCTTCTCTTTTATCATCTTTATAATTTCTAGTTACAAAGATTCTAGAGTTTATTCCTAATTGTGGCGCAGCTAAACCTGCACCATTTTCAATATTAAGTAAAGTTTCTTTAAGGTCTTTTATGTGCTTATGTGTTTCTTTGTTGTCTAAAGCTATTTCACAATCTGTCCTTAAAATTTCATCTCCATATTTTACAATTTCTCTTATCATAAAAATTTAAAAAAAATTAATAATTATACTATTTCGTCTATTACTCCGTAAGAAATTGCTTCTTTTGAGTTCATAAACCAATCTTTTTTTGTTGTTAATATTTCTTTTAGTTTAGATTTAGAAATGTTAGTTTTATCTAATGTTATTTTTTCAATCTTCTTTTGAAGTCTTTTAGTTTCTTGATAATTTTCTTTCATATCTTGTACACTACCCCAAAAGCCTGTTGAAACTTGATGGTACATAGGTGTAGCATGTTTATAACCAAATCTTTTATGTCCACAAATTAAAATTATAAAGCCACAAGACATAGCAGCTCCTGTAATATAAGTGTGAATTTTAGTTTTTGATGATTCCATTATAGATATTAAACCCATACATTGATAAACATAACCTCCATAGCTATCAATCATAATTTTTATAGGTTTACGTTTATATTCTAAATCATATACTTTATATAGTTTTTCTAATAAATCATCATTTTCGTTTATTTCAATTATTTTTTCAGACAAACCTTCAATCGTTTCTAGATTTACGTCTTTTCCGAAAAATAATGTTCTTTCTTTTGGTAATGGTAAACTTTCACTCATATTATTTATTTTTATGTATTATTTCATCTATTTTATCAGAATTTTTAATTTTTCCTATTTTAACTAATTCATCAAAAAGTTCTTTAATTTTTTCTGGGCTCATTTTATCTATTTCTTCTTTAAAAACTTCTTCTAAATTTACTTTTTCCCACCCTTTTAAAGTTTCATCATTATCCTCATTGGATACAATTCCAATAGTTCCTGTTGTTAAATTTTGTTTTTTTGTTAATTCTGTTTCTTCTTTTAAAATAACAGTATCTCCAACAAATAAATCTTTTATTATTTCTATTTTTTTATTCATATTATATTTTTTTGCTTAACTCTAAAAGTCTTTGTTTGTCTTCTTCGTTTAAATTGTCATATCCAATTTTTTTAACTCTAGATAACAGTTTATCCATTTCTTCTTCTAAATCTTCTTTATTTTTAAAGTTGTGAATGGCAATGTTTTTAGAATCAATATCTCTTCTGTCTAAACCACCTCTAAATCCAGTATTTTTTGTGTTGTTATTTGTTTGTCTGTTTGGTTTTGATTTGTTAATAAAAGCTCCTAAGTTTATGTTTTTATATTTTAAGATAAGTGTATACATAAAGCCAAATAAAATACCTCCAATATGATTTATTCCCATTTCGTTACTATTTCTGAAGCCAGCATAAATGCTTAAAGAGACTAAAAATAAGAAAATCCACTGTACTTTTATAGTACCAATAAAATTTACTTTTTTATTCCAATTGTTAATTGCTGAATAGGTGATAATAGAAAAAATTCCACTAGAAGCTGTTATACCTATAAAATGAGGTTGATTTAATAGAAAATAAAATAAAGAACCGCTCAAACAACCAAAAAAATACAAAGCAACCAGTGAAGTGCTGTTTAGTTTTTGTGAAATTAAGTTTACAAAAAAATAAAAATAATATACATTAATTAATAGCTCTAAAAAGTTTAAGTGTATAAACATACTAGTTATTATAACCCAAAAATGCCTAAGTGTTTGTGTCATATTTGAGTTTAATGTTATATTGTCTATAACTTCTGTGTTAGCATTTGTTAACATTAATGTTTTTATTATTAAAAAAAACACTAAATTTAAAAATACTATATTATTAAATCCTTTGTTAGATAAATTCTTAAAAATCATTTCAATTTCTATTAATTAAAGCAAATATAAACTATTAATTATAAAAAACAAAGCATATAATTTACTTTTTTTTTAAATGTTTATTATATTTGTACATATGAAATTTTTATTAATAGAAAAAAATATTAAAATAAAAAAATCTTTCCAGAAACTTTTAGATAATTCTTATAGGATTTATAACAATAGCAAAAATGAGGAGATTGTTTTTAAAACTAAAGAGTTACTTTTATTTAGGGAAATAAATTTGCAAAAAACTAAAAAAGCATATAATGTTAGCTATTATTGTTATATATTTTTTGATGTTAGCAAACCTATGTTTAGTTCTAAAAAGAATGTTGACTATTCTTATGATTTATTAAAAAATTTAGAAAATAATTATTTCATAGTTTCAAATAAACCTTTCATCTCTAACTTAAGAACAGATTATGATGAATTAGATAATTTATGTATGATGTATATAGGTGTTGTTGTAAATGATTTGGTTGAAGAATCTAAATTTGAAAAGTCTACTTTAGACATTCAAAATAAACTTGAATATAATATTTTAAAGTATGCAAATAAGGTTAAAAAAGATTTTGAAAGTATATTAGAAAAAAATTATTTTAATTAGTTAAGCTATTTTTATCTTCATTTGAAGGATATCCTATTATTTTATCACAATTATCACAAACTATTCTCAAAACTTTTGAGGAACAGCCATTTTCTATAATTAATTTTAAAATTGGCTTATGTTCACATTCATTCTGTATTTCCTCTAAAGTTTTTTGATATTTTTCAATTATTATTTTTATCTCAGAACTCTTTTTTTTTATAGAGTTTTTATCATTTTGGTGTTGCTCTTTCATTTTTGTGGTTTTATAATAAATAAACAAAAAAACTGATAATAATTAATGAAAGCTATTTAATATTACCTATTATTTAGAGAAATATGATTTTAAAAAGTGATTTTTTATTTGTTGTTGATTTTGAATTTACCTGTTGGAGAGGTAGACCTCCAAAGAATATGGTTCAAGAAATTTTAGAAATAGGGATAGTTGAAATTGATTTAAAAAAACAAAAAATTACCAAAAAAGACAGTTATTTAATAAAACCAGAATTTTCTAATATTAGTAAATTTTGTACACAGCTAACAGGTATAACTCAAAAAGATGTTGATAATAAAGGAATTAACATTATTCAAGCTTTTAATTTGATTGATAGTAAATATGATTTGAAAGATAATTATTGGGGTAGTTGGGGTGATTACGATAAAAGACATTTGATTAAAGAATGTGAAATTAAAAATATGTCATTTCCTTTTTCGAATAAGTATATAAATTTGCAGAAAGAATTTTCAGAATATCAATCTAAAAATAGAATGTACAGCGTTGAAAATGCTTTGAAGTTAATGAATTTAGATTTTGAGGGACAGATTCATAGTGCTTACTATGATGCATATAATACTGCGAAAGTTTATTTAACTATAATTTAATTTATATTTATATATATGAAAGAGATAAGAAGAATAATAAGAGAAATTATATCTGAAATTGTTTCAACTGAAGTTGAAAGGCTGCCAGGAGGAGCTTCTGAAGTTCAAAAAAAACAAAGTGGATATGGATATTTAGGAAATCAAAATGATGCACCCAAACAGACTTCTAAAAATGATTCACATATTTTTTTTAATACAGTAACAACATCTTCTGGTGAAGGAGATGGGGAGTCTAGTGGCGAACAGGAAAGTGCTGAAGGTATACAAGAAGTGAAGCAATATCCAATTGAAGACCCACCATTATATGGAGATACAGATTATAAACAAAGAAATGGTTTAATTATTTATATGACTCCTAAAAAATATCTATCATTAGTTAAAAAGTTAGAGTTAGATGAAGAGTCTTTAGAGAATATAGATGATTTATCTAAAATGATGACAAAAGATAAAAAGATTGACCCCCCAACTTTGTATTTAAGTGATAATCAAATTATTGACCATGATGGTAGACACAGGGCTTATGCGGCAAAAAAAATAGGAATAAGCGAATTGCCAGTTCTTGTGATTGATAGCGAAGGTAGAAAGCCAAATATAAAAGAATTAAAAAAGCAAATTAGCTAATTATTATTTGTTAAATAATTTTAATTTTTTATCTTTTTTAGGTTCAATTTTTATTTTGATTGTATCATAAATAATATTAGTATCAACTATTAAAATAGTTTCTGTTACAGTGTTGTATATAATAGAATCTTTTGTTTTAATTTGATAAATTATAGAGTCTTTTGGTGAAGTTTCTATTTTTTTAATGATATATTTTGTTTTTACCTGTTTGTTTTTAGATAATTCTTTTAGAGAGTCGTTTTCGTGTTCCATTTCTTCAAATGTTTCCATAGCTTCATCTGCCATATCTAAAATGTTATTTTTATTTTTGTGTAAAAGTTTTATCTCATCATTGATTAATTGTTTATTTTCTTTTTTTGATTTTAGTAAGCTGATAGAAAAAAATAATAAAACCATCCCAGCTAAAACAATTAATGTATTTTTCAATTTGTTATTCATTATCTTTAATTTTACTTATTACATCTATAAATTTATCATTTAGTTCTTTATAATCCTTTTTTAAAACTTTAATTTCTTTTTGTAAGTCTGTTATTTGACTTGTTAAGGTTGTTTTGTTATCAAAATATAAATAACCTACAGCCATAAGAGACATAAATAATAAAGCTATAATGGGGTTTTTTAAAAATTCTTTAAATGTTATTTGTGGTAATTGCATTTTTTTTTTGTGTTTTTAGTTGTTTTGTTAAATAAATATTGAATAAATTTATTTATCAATTAATTTTCATTAGTATTTTAATATTCCAAAACATAACTATTAGTGTGTGAGCAATTTCTGGAATAGCCATACCATTAAAAAAGTTAATTAAAATTAATGGTAGTACAATCATAATAGAAGAGATTGTTAAATGAGATAGCCATTCTTTGTAAATAATATTTTTTCTGTTTATGTGAGAAAGAAAGAAGATAGATAGGGGATAAGAAAAGAAGTATGAAAAAGCAAAGATGTTATGAAGGTTTTGATGTTCATTTACTGGGAAAAAACCTACAAAAAAAAGAAATAAAGATGTTAATCCAAAGGTTAAAAAATGAATTTTCTTTGAAATAATTCTATTGTGGTTTTTTATATAATGAAAAGCATTAAAAAATGTAGTTAATGATACAATTATTAAACCATAGTTAAAAATCCAACCAAAACTTTCTAAAACACCCCAATGAGAAATTTGTATTTCTCTAATATCTAATTTTGTTGTTGTTAAGAAGAATATTAATATAAAAAAGAAAAGAATAACAGAAAATACAGTTTGCAATTTTCTAAATCTATATAAAAGTTGCTCTTTGTTATTCATGTTTGATTTTAATTATAAATAATTAATTTTTATTAAAATCAAATTTTTTTTTATATAAAATTAAGGAATGAACTTGTATTTAATGTTTTAAGAGATAAATTTAAATCTTTGCTTATTAAGTGAGATTCTGATATATATCCTCCTATTAAAACTTTTAAAGATATTTTAATATCTTTTTTTTTGAAAATTACAATAAAATAATTTAAAAAATTTTCTTTTTTTTCTATAATAAAACCTTTATTTAATAATATTTGTTGACATTCTGAAAAGTCTATCATTTTAAGTAATGTTTTATGTTTAGTTGAGAAATTATATTTAAAATCTCTTTAGGTATTCTAAATTCTTTAAATTCACCTTTATTTGTAAGTAAAACCACTATCCCCCCTAATAAAGGGATATTTTCATATTTAGAACCTTCAAGCATTTTTAAAAGCAACTTTGCATATAAAGGTAATTGTACAAAATAGTGACCTAAAGCTGTATCATCATAGTCTTCGAAGGGGTGTAACATTTTTTTTGTATAAAATTGGGGTACAAAATTTTTAGGTTTATTCGTATTATGAGTAACAAGTAAATTATGACCACATAAAAAAGTACTGGATGGACTATTCACTTCAATACACTTAGTTGGTACTGATTCAACTTCTTCAATTGAAACTATTGTCCTATATGTTCTTTTATCTTTTTTACAGTTAACCTCTAAATCTTTATTTCTACATAAGAATGGGTTGAATTCTGTTGTAATAAACGAACTCCTATAACAAACAACATTTTTGTCGGTATAACTTAATTTTTTAGTGAAACTACTTTTACTAACTTTAACACCTAATGAAGAAACTAACATGTTAAAATAATCAACTTGATTCTCTCTTGTACTCTCCATTACGAACCTATTTCTACTTTTGCTATACGTTCCATCACTATCCATTAACCCTCTTAATAAATCTAACCTTTGTTCATATGACGATAATAAGAAAATTTCTGGAATATGTTTATTTTTTAATAAATTATTTTCTTTTAATTTACCCTGTAGGCCGAATATAATTCTAGTAGTTGCTTTACCACAACCACTCTGTGATAAATCATCACCCACCTCATAACCTCTTTTTTTAATTTCTTCCCACACTTCTTCGTTAGCTTGAGTAATCTTAGCATCTATACTATGACCATCACCTAACCACACACCCAATACATAAGGGTCAATAGGTAAATCTACCTTTGAATTATTCAAGGGTTTGGGGTTGTCGATTTTTAATATCTTATGTGAATATCTCTTACCTAAAGAGTCGTTATAATCTTTAATCTCTTGTGTTGTCATTACCCGTTCTTTCTTGACACCATCTTGTGTTGTATAGACCAACCATCTGTGTTCAAAATCAGATACAATTTCATCACCATTATCAAAAACCATTTTAAGACATTTTTTATTCTTAATTTGGGAGATATTCATGATATCAACTAAATTGCCATCCTTGTCATAAACCTTATCTTCTTTAGTGAGGGTACCCATAGTTTTCCAACCACCACCAGTTAGTATTGGGGTGTCCAGTGGCAACCCTTTCCAATCTGTAATTACCAAACCTACATCTCCTTCTTTTCCGTTTATTAACCAAACTTTATCAGGTTGACCAGTGTAGCCTAATTCAGAACTTCCTAATACCATTTCTGTATCTAGTAAAACAGCTCCCCTAGAATGCATTAAATCTACAAAAGATTTACCAGCCTTAATCATATTGTCACCATCTTGTATTTGTTGTTCGTCACAATCAAATATAGGTTGTCTAACATCTTTATAAGAGCCGTACAGGTCTACTAAGTGTTTTTCTAAAATAAAGTGAACTCTACTTCCCATATGTGAAGCATAAACGCCAGTATCAGCCCATTCTTTTAGTAAAGCCTGTTCTTTAATTGGGTCTCCTTCACAATTTTTAAAACTTTTTGTTGTTGTTGCATCAAAAGGTGTATAGAAACTTTTTAACACAGTTGAAACTGAAGGAAAATCACTTACGATTTCACCTTGTAAGTTTTTCATGTAATATGTATGTGTATCTTCTACGAAAGTTAAAGATAATTCTTTTTGCTTTTCAGAAACTATTTCTTTTATTTCTTGCGATATTAGTTTTAAATCCATTATTTTAATTCTTCTTCTATTTCTAAAGTTTTTATCCTTTCTTTTTCTAGTAGGTTTTCTGGTTCTATTGGTGCAAATCTTTTAAGTGAAAAATAATTATAAGGAAAACAATCTGTTAAATCTATCTCTTCTAGCTCAACTCCCAATTCGTTGTTTTGTAATTTCATTCTAACAACTTTTGATATTGTATAAGTTTGTTTTTCTTTAATCCATTTGTGATTTGGAATATCTAAAGGCTTATTTTTATCATCTATACATACAACTTTCATAGTCTAAAGGTTTATATAGTTATATATTATAATTAAAAAAGTGATATAAATAAATTGTTCTATTCCACTTAAAATTAGTAACTTATGCTCATATTTATTTTTTTGAATTCTTTTTAAATTTCTAGATTTTGATTTCATTAAAAGATGACGATTAATTTTTCCAAATATAAAATCTACAATTAAATGCATAAAAAATAAAGAGTGGTAAAGAATAAAATATGATTCAATTGTTTCGATTTTTGGTTTTACTATAAAAACCCAACTCCAAAATAATATAGTTGTATAAGTTGTAACATGTGTTAATAGCCAAAATATGTTTTTGTTTTTATTTTTAATCATACTTTTAGTTTGGAATACAAAATCTGATAAAAAATGTACAAATATAATTATACATATATTTAATAAAACTATATTCATTTTATATGCTTTTAATTTTATTAAATTCAACTAAAGCTGTAACAACATTATTGAAATGTGATTTTTTCAAATCTAATTTTAGATTAAAAAAGTTTTCATACAAAAAATTCTCTGCTTCAATTCTTAATTTTGTATCACAAGCATTTTTGTTTTTTTGCTCATTGACATTTTCATAATAAGAATCTTTTGTTTGTCTTAACTCATTTAATGTTAATTTTTTAAAACTCATTTTTTTATTTTTTAATAATAACAAAATTAAAATATTTTTTTGAAAAACACAAATTAATTTAAATAAAAAGAAGCTTTTTTTGTTATAGTTAGTATTTCTATAATATATTCTAATTCATTATTATATTCTATTTTAGAGATTTTAGATTTCATTTTTTTATAAAGTTTAATATCCTTTTTCTTTAGAGAGTTTATGAATTTAAAAGCTTCCTCAATTAATTTTTCAGATTCAGATGAATTATTGTTTTTAGAACTCCATTCTTCTTCAGTTGAAAATTTGAAACATTTATCATTACTTGTAAATTCGTAATATATTTTTCCAACTGGACCCATTCTATTTTTTTCAGTATGCATTGTTCTTTCTTCAGTTTTAGGGTTTGCTGTTAAGAAAATAGGGCAATCTACATCAAAAATTGTAGCCATTGGGCCTTCTACAGAACCTTTGCTGTTTAGTTGTACGATTAATATTACAATCCCTTCATTAATGTCTTTCCAGTCATAAAGGTCTTTTATTATTTGTTTGTAATTATCATACTTATGTTTTCCATTTTCATTTGAAAGTAAATTAGCAGCATGCTGTAAAGAGTCAACTATAACCATTAAAGGTTTTTCTTGATGAATGTAACTTATAAATGAACTCCAGCTATTAAAATCATCAACATCACAAATTTTTTCTCTTTCACTAGTTTTAACTCTTTTTGTTTGTCTAGCAACAGAACTTTTTCTACTTTCTAAAGAAAAAAATATTGAGTCTCCATTTTTACTTAAATCTTTCTGTATCTTTTTGCAAAGAGTTGTTTTACCAGCTCCTGGAGTACCTGCCAATGCAATCATAGTACCTAATTCAATACCTCCTTGTTTAGAAATAAAATTATCAAATGTAGAATCACCTATTTTGATAGCTTTTTTATCTATCATTTTTACATCGTTGTATGAAATTGCTTTGCTCATATTTTTTTTCTTTTATAATATAATAACGTAAAATTCAATAAAATATTACAAAAAAAAGAGGATAATAAATATCCTCTTAATTTAAACAAAGGTAAATGAATTAGTATTTTTATTAAACCTTATCTTAATGTATAGAAGTAACTACATTTCTAGCCTTTGTTATAATTGTAAAATTAATACTATTTTTTAAAAAAACAAATATTATTTTAATTTTTTTTTTTTTTTTTTTTTTATATTTTTTTAAATTCCCATAAATTTTAAAGTTTCTAAATAAGAATTAGCAAAATCTTCATAATTAAATTTAGTTTCAGCTTCTTCTTCTATTGTTATGTTTCCATTTCTTGCTTCGATATGCATTATTAATAAGTCATAAACTGAGAAAGATGGAGGTTCACAATATTCTCTTATAGAATTTGAGATATCATTTAAGCTTTGTGTTGCTACAAAACCTTTTGAATCAACATCTAATGTAATGTATTCTTTTGTTTCTAAGTCTAACACACACATTATTACACCAGTTGAATCAGATTGTAGTCTTATTGTATTCTCTAGAGTTTTAGGTATAAAATTTTTATCCTCAATTGCATTTTCTACTTCCATATATCCAAAAACACATTGAGAAAGAGAATGAAAAGGTTTTTGGTTGAAATTTCTAACATCCATTACAGCATATTTAAAACCATTAGCAATTGCCTTATCTATTTTAATATCAACATATTCGGCACATGCACCCTTTCTGTTTCTTACATCTCCCGAATAACAGCCTAATATAGAATTATGGTAACTATTCCAACCAATAGTTTCAATTTTATCTTCGCTTATAAAAATTGCTGATAAATCTAAATCTTGATTTCCATACTCATCATACCAATGAACAAAAGTTCTTATGACTTTAGCTTCTTTGTTTTTTATAGAAATCCTTTCTCCTCTTATTATTGGACTTAATGAGGAGCTTAAAGACCTCATGTTTTTAGGTATAGGTATCTTTCTTAAATCTTCATCTAACCAAACATTTGTTAAATTTGGTAATTCTTTAAATTTTTCAATTAATGATTTTTTAATTTTTAATTGTATTTCTTTTACAATCTCATCATTTAATGGTTCTAAAGTAGGAAGTGATATAACATTTCTATTTCCCTTTATTATAATACTTCTAAAATCATTTTTACTTTTTCTTTTTTCAAAATGTTCATATGTTTCAAAAAGGACTTTATTAGAAACTTTAACACCTATATTTTGAATGTAATTTAAAATAACTTCTTTTTTATCTACATTGTTTCTAATTAAACTATCTATTCTTCTAAAAAATTCCCCAGGTCTCTCTGAAAGTATTTTTAAACCTTCTTCAAAATCAGAACTAAAAGCTGTGTTTAACTTTGAAAACCAAGATGTTACTTTTTCATTTCTTAATTTGTTGAAAAAGTTAAGTGATTTTGGAAATTTATTTTTATAATCTCCTGGGTGTAATATTTCACCTAATCTAATCCATTTTTCTAATCTTAAAACACCTTCTGATATATCACAATTAGTCTTTTCTAAAAGGCTTAAAATAAATTTTCTTTCTGTTCTAGAGAATTTTTTAAAAATAGTTATTTCTGATTTGCCTACGTTTATTCCAGAATTAGACATATAAGAAGCGACTCTTAATATGTCAGTTACAGTTTTTAAGTTACAATCTACACCTAAACTTGCTAATAAACACACATTCTCTTTGAAAGGTATTTCTTTAGGGAGGTTCAATTTTTGTTCGCTAACAACAAACCATTCCACTATATCTTTGTCATCTGGAGTTAAACTTCCATTTACAGAAACTAAGTCTGTAAAAATTTGAAGAAACATTTTGTCATCACCATATGTTAAAATTGTATATCTACCCTTATTAAAAGCCTCACCTTTTTCTCTTGTTAGTTCATTTGGAATATATTCCCCATTAGACATATAATGAATTATTTGGTGAAGCCATAATTCAACCTCACTCTTATTCATAACACTTTCTGGGAAATTTGGCCAAAAAGGAGTGTAATTATTATCTGCTCCAATCATAATTTTTATATAATTCAACACTTCATTATGAAAGGATATAATATCTTCTTTAGAGGCTTTAGATAGATTATTAAAAGCTTTATCATCTACTGTGTAACCTAAATTCATCAATTCAGATATTACACTCATAGCTATTTCTGAATTATCAACCCCAGAATCTTTTAAATTAATAAAGCCATTTCTGAATTGTACAATATTTTTAGAAAGTTCAAGTTTCTTTTTTGAGTAATCTATTTCCTCAAATGTTTCGTTTAGTCTATTATGACTTCCTTTAAAATTTGGAAACTTATTTCTAATCTTTTCAATTTGTTCGTTTGTAAAATCCATAATATTTATATAATTATAGTGCAAATATAGTTAAGAGAAAATAAATATCAAAAAACATTAATATTATTTTTTTGTTTTATTTTCTTTTTTGCCTTCATTCCAAAAGTTTAAATTAGGTTTTAAAGCACTTTCTTTTTTATCTAAAGAAGGTTCTGTGTATTTTCTAATATTATCTTTAGAATAATCAATTTCTACAGTTTTTCTCTTCTTAGGGTTTGGCAATAAAAGTTCTGGTTTACATTCTTCAACCCAAACTAAATAGCTTGGGTCATTATCGCTAACCCATGCAACAGTCTTTCCTTTATGTTTTCCTTTTTCAAAAATAAATTCGTAATCCATATTTCAAATTTATTAAAAAAATATAAAATTTAAATAGAATAATCAAATAAATTAAAAAAAATTTTATTTACATTTTTTATTTTTTATATACATTAAACAGATGAAAGGAAAAGTTTATTTAATTGTAGATTGGTCTTCTAGTCCCCTAAAATACAAAGTGGGGATTACAAAAAATCAAATACAAAAACGTATAAAACAATTAAAAACAGGTTCATCTGGTGAATTAGTTTTATTAAAGCATTACGAATCTGATAATTACAAAAAAATAGAAACTATTCTACATCGATTTTATAATTCTTATTCAACTGAAGGTGGTAAGGAATGGTTTGAATTGCCTGATGATAAAGTTTTAAATTTCATTAATGAATGTCAAACAATAGATGAAAATCTAAAATACCTACAAGAGAACAATTATTTCTTCAGTTAATTAAACGTTTTTTAAATATTTATCTTCATAATCTTTAATGATAGATAAGTTTTTATCGTATTTTTTTGTTAACTTTTCTAACAATTGATTGTCTGACTCTTTTTCAATTTTGTGGAATAATTCTGTATTTCCAATAAATAAAGAAGCAGTTTTTCTAATTAAATTTCTCCAAATCCAGTACATATCTTTTAATTTTAAAGTTTATATTAATATAACGAATAAATTTAAAAAATATTACAAAATTTTAAAATTATTTTTCAATATATTCTGATAAGATATCTTTATATTCATTGTAAGCTTCTTCGTTGGGGGGATTAAATTTAATATTTAATAACTCAAAAGCTTTTTGTACTTTTTCTAAAGAATCTAGTTTTTTAGAATCTATCACAAAACTTTCTTCATATGATTCACTAGTTGTTTTCGTATTCTTTTCTAGCATTTTTTTTGCATATCTTTTTTGTGCTCTATTACTCATAATTTTAAAAATTAATTTCTGAAGTGTTATTTAAATATTTGTTTATATAATTCATAGCCTCTTCAGTAGTGTCAACTACTTTAAATAAATCAAAGTCTTTTTCAGAAACATTCTTTTCTTTTTTGAACATTGTTTCTTTTATCCATTCTATTAACCCACCCCAGTATTCAGAGCCAAATAATACTACTGGAACTTTTCTTATATGACCTGTTTGTATAAGAGTTAGAGTTTCAAATAATTCATCCAAAGTTCCAAATCCACCTGGAAAAGCTATGAAAGCTTGAGCATATTTCAAGAAGAAAACTTTTCTAGTAAAAAAATATCTACAATCTACAAGTTCATCTACATATTCGTTAGCACAAGCTTCAAAAGGTAATTGAATTGTTAGTCCAATAGAACCTTCTTTTGATTTGTGAGCACCTTTGTTGGCTGCCTCCATAATACCAGGACCACCACCTGTTATAACGCCAAAACCATTTTTTGTGCATAATTTTGCCATTTTTTTCGCTAACTTATAATAGTCATTTTTTTTATCTGTTCTAGCTGAACCAAATATAGATATGCAAGGTCCAATACTTGAAAGTTGGTCAAATCCTTTAGTAAATTCGCTTTGAATTCTTAATACTTGCCAAGCATCTTCTGATTTATTATTTTTTTTCATTATTTTATATTTTTTAATTTATTTTTAAGAACTCCATTTAATTATTCCTATAATATCTATCAATACCCAAATTAAATTCATAAAAAACAAACTCCAATCTTTTGTTTTTAGCATGATATAAAACATTAATATATGTCCAAATAAGAATATAAGATAGCTTGTTATTATTTCGGTTAATCTTAAAGAAATGGTTAGTGCTGCTAAAATTGTAATAAAAACACTAGCCCATTTTAAAAAGTTAATTTTATTTATTTTTTTCACATTAAAAATATTTATTTTTTTCGCTCTAAAATATTAGGGACTTCATAAAATTGACATAATAGCTTTATTGCCTTTGCTAGTTTTGGTTCTTTTGTATAAGAAATCATTTCTTCTACGTCTCTAAACTCTAATTCTTTAGCTATAATTTGATAAGCTTTGTTTTTTTTTGCTTCCAAAACTTCTTCATTTTGCAAATCCCACATAATTTATAATTTTATTAAGTTTAAATCAATATTCCTTTTTTCAATATCAACATTTTTAACGTATACACTTACTAAATCTCCCAATCTAATAATTTCTCCAGCATTAAAGCCTTTAACGCAATAATTTTTTTCATCATAAATATATGTATCACCAGAAATGTTTTTTAATTTCACTAATCCATCACATCCATTTTCTTCAATTGTGATAAATATACCATATTCGGTTACTGATGTCACTATTCCTTTGAAGACTTTTCCTATTTTATCTGACAAATAAATGCATTGCATATATTTTATACTATCTCTTTCTGCTTTTTGTGATTTTCGTTCTCTTTCAGATAGGTGTTTACATTGCTCTTCTAATTTATTAATTTTCATAAAATTGTATTTATACAAATATAATATTTTTTAAAAAAAAAGCAATATTTATTTGTAAGACAAAAATAATTTATAATTAATACAATATGAAAAGTCGAACAATTACTTTTAGATTAAATGAAGAAGAATATCAAAAATGTTTAAAAATAGCATTAATTCGCTCAAATGAAGAGCAGAGAATAGTTAAGATATCTGAAATAATAAGATACGCTATAAAAAAAGGTCTAAAAAATGAAAAGTGAATTTATAAAAAAATCTAAATTAATACATGGTGACAAATATGATTACTCTTTAGTTGAATATGTTAATAATAATACTAAAGTTAAAATTATATGTTCAATACACGGCATTTTTGAACAATTGCCCAGGTCTCATAGTTCTGGCACTAGATGTAGAAAGTGTGTATTTGATTCTTATAAAAAAACGGAAGAAGAATTTATTGATGAAGCAAAAAAGAAACACAATTCAAGGTATGCATATAACGAATTAAATTATAAAAATATGCATCAAAAAGTTAAAATAATATGTCCAATACATGGTGAATTTGAACAAACACCTAATAATCATCTTAAGGGTTATGGATGTCAATTATGTTTAAGAGAAGAAAAAATAATAAAAAAAACTAATAATTTTATCTCAAAATCAAATTTAATACATAACAACAAATATAATTATGAAAAAACCTTATATATAAATAAAGATGAAAAAGTAATAATAACTTGTCCAATTCACGGTGAATTTAAACAAACTCCTAATAATCATCTTAAAAATAAAGGTTGTTTTGTTTGTAAAGAATCAAAAGGAGAACGTGAAATAAGGAAATATTTAATTGACAATAAAATTAAATTTATACATCAATATAGGTTTTTAGATTGTAAATTTAAGAAGCCATTACCATTTGATTTTTATTTATTAAAAAGAAACATTTGTATTGAATTTAATGGTAGACAACATTATGAGGCTATTGATTTTTTTGGAGGTGAAATCCATTTGAGAGAAACGCAAAAAAGAGATAAAGTGAAAATAGAATATTGTCAAAATAATAATATTAAATTAATTATTATTAAATTTGATGAAAATGTTATTGAAAAATTAAATGAACTACTTAATTAGCATACATAAAATTCTATGAATTAATATATCACTATATCTTCTTATTGGTGATGTAAAATGAGAATAGTCATCAAACCCTAAGCCAAAATGTGAAACATCTTTTGTTGTATAAAATGCTTTTTGTTGTATTTTGGTAATTAAGTTACTTATCATATCATACTCAGGAGTATTAAAAGAATTTTTTAATAATTTATTTAATTCAACTTTAATTTCATCAGAATCGCCAGTAATATCTAAAGTGTAATTAAATTGATTAATAAAACTTTTTAATTCTTCTAGTTTTATTCTTTCTGGTTCTTCGTGTGCTCTATTAATACATATAGATGATTTTTCTTTTATAAATTTAGCAACTTCTTTATTTGCTAATAGCATAAATTCTTCAATTAATTTATTTGAATCTTTAGATGTTTTAAATAATACATCAATTGGTTTGTTATTTTCATCTAGTTTAAAACGGATTTCTTGTTTAATTATACTTAAAAAATTATTTTTAACTCTCTCTTCTCTAAGTTGTTTTGCAATTGTGTTTAGTTCTAAAATTGCATTATCTGTTAAGTTAAATTTTTCTCTAATTCCATTTTCAATAACTTCTTGAGCTTCTTCGTATGTATAATCTTTATTTACATTAATAATAGTTTTACCAAACCATTTATCAATAACTTTTCCATTTTTAATTTTAAATGTAACTGTAAAAGCTAATTTGTCAGAACCACTCTTTAAACTACATATGTTATTACTTAATTTTTCTGGTAACATTGGAATACATCTATCAACTAAATAAACGCTATTGCCTCTTTTATAAGCTTCTTTATCTATTTCACTTCCTTCTTGTACATAATAAGAAACATCAGCAATATTTATTGAAACGAAACAATCATTATTAATCCATTCTATACTGATTGTATCATCTGCATCTTTCGAGTCTTCTGGGTCTATTCCTAAAGTTAATACATCTCTCAAATCTTTCCTTTTTGAAATCTCTTCTTCTGTTGGAAATAAAGGTATTAAATTGGCTTCTTCTTCTACTTTATCATCAAATTTATAAGGTAAATTGTACTCATGTAATATAGAATGTATTTCTGCATCATTATCACCTTTTTCACCTAAAATTTCTATAACAAATCCTTTTGGGTTTTTTTTATCATCTTCCCAAGAAATCATTTCAATAACAGCCTTTTGCCCATCTTTTCCTCCATTTAATTTATCTAAAGGTATGAAAAAATCTTTTTTTATTTTATTAGAATCTGGTATTAAAAATGCAAAATTTTCATTAACTTCTAATGTTCCAACAAATTTATCTTTAAATCTTTCTAAAACGTTAATTATTTTACCTTCTACAAAATCATATTTTGTTTTAATTACTTCAACTTTAACTTTATCTTTATGAAGTGCTTTTTCTGTGTTTTTTTTATCTATAAAAACATCGAAGTGGAGACTTTCATTAACTACATATGCTGAACCATTTGAGTTACTTAAAAATTCCCCTTCTATTATAGTTCCTTTTTTTATCATTTAATTTTTGTTTTAAAGATTTAAACTAATCTTTAAATATCTTTTTTATTTGTTATATTGCTATTTCTAGTTTTTTACTTAATTTTTCAATTCCTTCTGTGTCACTTATAATAAAATCTTCTATATTATAGTCATAAAAGTTTTTATTTCCAATTAATTCTATTTTTGGTTGTTTTTTTAATGGTTCTCTAAAAAGTATTTCATTTGCAGCATCTATATGTCTATCATAAATATGTAAATTTTGTACAAGATGGCAAAATTTCCCTACTTTATAATTACAATGTCCAGCAACCATCATTTGTAAAGCAAGATACTGAACTTTATTTATATACCCAGCCATAATATAATCATTTGAACGTTGAGTTAAAGTTAAATCTAAATAAAATTCATCATTAATTTTTCTTACTGACCATAAAGTTTCAAAAGCACATGGGTGTAATCCTGGAGAGGAATTCATATCTTCATATTGATACATATTTATAATGTGTCTTCTGCCAAATGGGTCATTAATTAGACCATCTAATAATTTATCCATTAAATAGTATTTTTTGATAGTTGCACCATATCTTTGTCCAATAGTACCATCACCAATGTCCCATTCATCCCACCAGTTAATTCCTATTTGCCTAGCTTCATCTAGTGAGTTTGATTGTTTTTGGTAAATCCAAAAAATTTCCTTAATACCTGTTTTTATTGCTGTATTCCTTAAGGTTGTTATTGGGTATTCTCCTTTTGATATATCATACTCTTCAAATATTTGTGTTATAAATTTTGAGTGAGCAGGTAGACCATCTTTCCATTTTGGTCTTGGATTTTCATCATAACAACCTTCTTTAATTATTTTATTTAAGTTGTTAATGTAGTATTTATCAGCTTTAATCATATATATTTAATTGCCTAATTTTTCAACATCACCATTATCCCAAACTAAAATCTTTGGTCCGACATAATTATCATCAACTTCTTGTCCTAGTAAATTATATGTTTTTGTTATATAATGTCTAGCCGATAATATATCAACATCAACCGAAATTATACCAAAAAACTCTGTATTACCGTCTAAATCAGTTTGCGATAAGTTATAATAATTTATACCAGTACTAGGGTCTCTATCTAAATAAATATACTCCAATATCTGTTGACTACTACCAGAACCTTGGGTAATGTTAATTATATCCCAATTATAACCATCGATAGATTTCCATACAGTAAAATAATCATTATTTTTTTCTGATACTGTTATCCATTTCAATAAGACGGCTATTTGTTCCTCTAATAATGTCCCTGTGAATGAAACTAAGTTAACAGGTAATGGTGAGGCTGTATTAATACTAAACTTAACATTGGGTCTATTATTGGTTCTAGAACCTACTGATGTTGGATAAGACCCATCTTGATAATTGTATGATGCCCTCCTAGTTGAAGATGTGTAATCAAATTCTGGGTATGAAAAGGAATAACTACCTTCTCTATTCTCAACCTTAATTAATAAGTTATCTGTATTGTTATAAGAAAAAGTGGTCGATAATGTTATTTCCTCCCAACCTGGTGACCAATCAATAGTTCCATCATAAACTAAAGTCCAATCACTTGTAGCGTAGTTACTACTAAAATCCTCTTGTACTGATGAACTAGGGAATTCACTATAAGTTGTATGAGCCATATAAATCTTTTGGTTATCCATAACATATGATGAAGGACTACTGGCATCAACATAAAAACTAATAGATTCTATATCACCTTCATTTGCGATTTCACTTTGTAAATAAATCATTCCAGACCAACTATATTCGAATAAACCATATGAAGGTACTAAACCACTTTCGGAAGTACCTGTACCGATAGTTACTTCAGTGTTACCACCTCCACCACCAGAAGTTTCAGTAATCAATATATTGTCAAAACTTGCACCATAATCGTATTTACCATAATAATGGAATCTAAGTGTATAATTATCTGAAGTAGAGTTATCACCAGTTAAATTAATATTACTACTATAACTAGCATCTGTATCTACGGTTACATAAACTAAATCAGCACCTACTTGACTGTCATCGGTATTATTATATAAATAAACTTCAAAATAATCTGCTGAATAATGGTCAAATAAGTAATCAAATGAAATTGAAATTGTGGTTTCATTAGGTGAAAACTGTTTGGTTATGAACACATTATCTTGAGTACAACTATTACTATACCATTCAATAGCTGCGAAGCTACCTGTACATGAAGCACATTCTTCATTGTGTGAAGTTGTTATCTCCCAAGTTTCATATAAACAATTATTTACTATTTGATAGTTATTAGATGTGCTAACAGTTTGTGTGATATACCCTAAACTCATAGAAGAAAAATCTTCTGATAAAAGGGTTGTTTGGGCAAAACCGTTTAACCCAAATAAAAACGAAATTATTAATATTAGATTTTTCATAATCTTTATTTTTACAAAATATAATAATTTTTTTTTAAAAACAAACAAAAATTGCAAATAAAATAAAATTTATAAAAATAACTTTAAGTATTGACTTTTTTTTTGGATATTTATTTAATATGAAAAGGAGCTTTTTAGTGTTGGTGTTAATCTTTATATCGTTTTTATCTTGTAAAATATATAAAGATGTGTTAGTTGTTGAAAATGAAGCAATTATTAAAGAAAATAAATATAATGTACAAAACTATAAAGAATATAAAGAACAAGAGATAAAGTACTACCAATATGTTTTAAAGAATAATGGCGAAAAGTTTGATAAACACACTGATACTCCTAAAAAAGAAGAAAAAAAACCACAAAACATCATTGATGATAATCCGTTAAAAAAAGAGGAAGAACCAAGAGATGCTAATAAACAAGAATTAATAGAAATATTAGAGAATAAGGGGATAAAACCACCTAATTTTATTAGAAAAACCATAGATAAAGAAGTTTTTATTGATTCAGTAAATATCGTAATCAAAAAAGATTCATTATTAGAAGATATAGACCAAAATAATGGAAGAGGGTTATTTAAAAATAGAACTAAAGAAGAAAGAATTTGGATTTGGCAAGGTGTAACAAAAGTTGTAATGTCTATAGGATTTATAATTTTAGGTATACTAAACCCATATCTTTTTTCTATTATATTCCCAACATCTCTTACTTTATTTGCTTGTATATGTTACCCGTTTTGGTGGAAAAGGGGTTATTTAGACACACGTTTTGTTAAGATAGCAGCATTTATAGCAGCATACGGAGGTCTTTTCGCTAACATTCTTTGGATTATTCTTTATATCTAATCTAATAACTTAACTTTTATTTCAATATCGTGTGGTGCAACTTCGTTACCACCAAAATAAGGCCACAATAGATATCTTCTGTTTGAGTAAATCCAATATCTATCCATATATATCGTATCACTTTCTACAATAAATTCATAACTATCATTTAGACAGTTTATTCTACAATCATAATAATTACCTGGATTAACAACACGAATCTTTTTGAAATAAAAATCCCCATTGTAGTGTGTATAACCCATTAGTTGTATTTGGTTATTAACAAACCTCCAACCTATTCTGGCTGAGTTTTTTTTATGACCACCACCATCACTAAAGCCAAATATTTTATTGACATCCCATTGGTTCATAGGGTTAAGAGTTTCGTATTTACAAGAATTAGTCATCAACAACTCAAAATGAATATTGTCTCTATTAATAGTTTTTATTTTATTAACAGACCTGTGATTACCTTTTTTAATTTTGAAAATCCAAAAACCTTCTGAGTCTTTTTTAACGCAACCAGAAAATAGTGTTAATAAAAATATAAAATAAATTGATTTCATTTCAAATATTTATTTAAAGTTTTGTTTAATATTTCCATTTTATTAATATAATAAATATGGGTTAACATGTGTATGGTTTGTCAATTTATTGATAATTTTTTTCAATAAAATTCTTTTAATTCCATTAGAAGAAGCATCTATAATCTCATTAGATTTTTCTCTTATTTTTTGATTAGCTTCATACAAATAAAAGTTCGCCATATTTTCATGACTTGCTTTATCTGTTTTTTGGGACCTTAACAAAGCACTTTCACTAGCGTAAATCTCAATGATAATATCAGCCATTGATAAGAGAATTTCTTGTTGTTTGGCTAATTCCTTGCCATATTTTTTATATAAAACATAAATCAATAAACTACATATATATTTGTGATTTTCAATTAAATTCATACCATCATAAGAGCATTTAAATAAATCTGTAAATTGTTTGGTTATAGATTTTTTAACCATACTAGTAATAGAAATGTCTTTGCTTTTAATTTTTTTCAACACTTGACCAACCAATAGCATTCTGTTAATCTCGTTGGTTCCTTCATAGATTCTGCTGATACGAGCATCTCTGTAAGCTCTTTCGATTGGGAAATCTGCTGAGTATCCCATTCCACCATGACATTGAATTGCTTCATCAGCAACATAATCCAATACCTCAGAACCATGTACCTTAGCGATTGCACATTCAATAGCATATTCACTTGTTGATTTAACAATACCAATCTTCTTCTTTTCTATTGAACTGACATCAAAAACTAATTGGTTACCTCTGTTTTCAATATCTTGTCCAGCTCTATACATTAAACTCTCTGATGCAAATGTCTTAGATTTCATTCTAGCTACCTTTTGTTTAATAGCACCAAACTCACCAATACATTTTCCAAATTGTTTTCTCTCACCAACATATTCTTCAGTTTGTTCAATGAGTTTCTTAGCACCACCAATAGCGGATGAACATAACTTAATCCTACCAATGTTTAAGATATTAAGTGCAATCTCAAAACCTTGACCTCTATCACCTAATAAGTTTTCAACAGGTACTTCAACATTCTCATAATAAATTTGTCTTGTTGATGAACCTTTAATTCCCAATTTAACTTCTTCGGGACCCATTGTAATACCTTCAGAGTTAGCCTCAACAATAAATGCTGAATGGTTTTTATCTGAACCAATCTTAGCAAAAACAATCATAATGTCAGCAAATCCACCATTACTAATCCATATCTTCTGTCCATTGATAATATATTTTGTCCCGTTTGCGTATAAGTAAGCATTAGTTTTACCAGCGTTAGCATCACTACCAGCACCTGGTTCTGTTAAACAATAACAACCAATCAATTCACCTGTGGATAGCTTTGGAATGTATTTTTGTTTTTGCTCTTCATTACCATAATATAAGATTGGTAGTGTCCCAATTCCAGTGTGAGCACCGAATGTTGTTCCAAATGAACCAGCAACACCGATGATATCAGCAATCAACATTGAGGTATTAAAACTCATACCTAAACCACCCAATTCTTCTGGTGTACTAATACCTAACAACCCTAATTCTCCTGCTTTTTTAAGTGTATCAGGAACAATAGTACCTTCTTGTTTTTCAATCTTATCAATATTACCTAACACTTCTTTTTCAACAAACTCTTTTGTCGCTTCATACATCATCTTTTGTTCCTCACTAAAATCTTCATAAGTGAATACATTTTTAGGTAATGTGTTGTTAGTTAAAAACTCTCCTCCTTTCATGTTATTATTTTTATTTAAATTGTTATTAATATTTCTAAAGTTCCCATATTAATCCATTTTTAACCATTTAACTTCTACCAATTTTCTAAGAAACATCTTGAATTGTTTTACACCTTTATCACATAAAGCTTCTCGTAAATGTTCTAAAGATTCAGGATTGTTTTCTAATATTCCTCTGAACCAAGAAATGTTATCCCAATGGTCGTCAACAAATTCAGTCTTACCATGATATCGTTTATCAGTGAATTTAATATCTATAGTATCATAAAATTCTTCACTATCATCTTTTTTGATTCTAGAAGCTACAAAACAATAATCATTATTTTCATAGATACATTCTTCTGTCCAAGTCAAATCCATTTCTTCTTCATCTAAAATGTCTAATGAATCATTGATGGCATCTTCTCTAATATACCATACTCCGTTTATTTCAATCCTATTTTCCATAATTTTAAGCTATTAAATAATTTACAGAATCCAATAATTGAATTCCTTCTTCGCCATCGTATTCATCAATAATAAATCTATTACCTTCTGGAATAAGTGCTACTCTTAATTGTTCAACTCCACCAGTATATGCATCATAAGTTTTTTCCACATATGAACTGGCTTCTTCAATATTTTTATCTTCAACCAGTTTAATTAACTTTGGGTCAAATATTGCCTCAACTGGTGCACCCCATGTATAAAATCCAGCACCATAACCTGGTGAATATAATACTTTCACATTTCCATCTACTACTACTTTTTCCATTGTCATTTTAATTTAAGTCATTCATTTTTTCAATATTAACATCTGGATTTTCATCTAAGTATTCTTGAAATTGATATAACCTATTTAGTTCTCTGTAGTTATCTTCCATACATTCGAATGTTTCTCTTGTTCTTCTAAGGATTTGGTCAATAGGGTTTTCTACATAATCATTTTCATTTTTTTCAGTCATAACATCTTTTGGAGTAGATACTGCGAAAGCCAGTAACTCTCTTTTAGACATTTCAATTAGATTTTCCAATTCCTTTATCTTATCATCCAATTCATATCTAGAATTGAATATTTGCCTATTCAAATAAATTTCTGTTGTAAATAATGTTCCGTATCCCATAATATTATTATTTATTAATTTTTAAATTTTTAATTAATCTATATACTTCTCTAATACCTTTTAATGTACCTAATTCATACATATCATCAGAATCTGGTAAAACAGCTATTTTCTTTTTTTGTTCAATTATTTTTTCTTCAACTAATTTTAATATTTCATCTATTTCCATTTTCATGATATGAATTTTTAGTGACCCAACACCTATAAGCAATTAATAGTTTTTGCCAAGTTTTTAAATTATACATATTAACTCTTCTCTTAACTAAACTAGGTAATATTAGTTTATTTATTTTTGCCAATATTTTAAAAAAAGTTATTTTAATCATAATTTATTTAAATTTTATTAATTTTATACCACAATCCTTATATGATTTTTCTGGAGACTTAAACTTACCGTCTTTTTGATGTTTTTTTAAGTTGCTATTTTCAGTTTTGGTAACCCAATTCCAAACACCATATGTATTATAATACACTTTTTTTAACTCTTCAATATTTTTTGGTGGGTTAATAAATAATTCCTTAGCTGACATTTTTCTAGGATATTGATGTTCTTTAATTCTCAGTTTTTTATCAGTATTATTAGCATTTTCAGATATCATCCCAGAGAAACTGTCTTTACTTGTTGGTAGATAAAATATGGTTGCACCTAATATGGTTTCAATAAAAGCCTTCTCATAATCATTTGATTCTAGCCAAGTAGGTCTTAATTTTTTTATTAATTCAAATGTTATTTTAAATTTTGATTCTGTCTTATTAACTCCAATCATTTTATTTGTTATAATATTAAAAGTTTACCTATAAATTGCACCTTCCATAATAATTTTATGGAATCCATCTATTTCATTATTGTTTTTTAATAATTTAATTCCAACTTTTTTGTATCTGGAGAAAATTGTTTTTTCATTGATAGTATTGTTATTAACTAATTTCGACCTTAAACATTCTCCTTCATTATTTGTGTCTAATAAATCATTTTCCTCTTTTGTTATGATAGTGACCATATCAGTTAAATTTAAAATATGAATCAAATTAGAGATGTTATAATTATTGTTAATTTTTAAATTTATTAAGTGTTCTAATATAACTTTGCTGGGTATTAAATGTTCAAATTTTACTTTGAATTTTTTTTTGTGAAATCTAAAAAAAGTATCATTATTTTTAATTTGTTTATATGCTTTTTCGCTAATTAAATGAGTATTTTTAGAAAGACTATATTTAGCTATATAATTTCTTAGTCCATAAGCTATGGTTTCATCTTTTAAATTTTCAACACTTAAGTTACTAATAGAGAAATCAATTATTTTTATTATAGATTCTCTTCTATTTTCACTTAAATTTTTATTTTTTTGATTTGATTTTTTCATAATTCAAATATAGTGATAATATTAATTAATAACAACTTTTTATTGAATATAAAATCTTTTAATATTAATATTATTTTTGTATTCATTTTTATGAAACCCAACTAAAGAATTATCTTTTCTATAATATTCATAAATCTCACCTTTGAAATAACCAACATTATTTAAACTTCCTTTTCCTCTAAATTTTTCAAAAAAACAATAAAAAGATAGAGTATTCTTTTTTAATATTTTCATATATAAAATGTTTTAATAACCTGTTTTAATATAACGATTATTATTTGAAAATATTACATTTTTCTGGAAGTTTTGTTTTTGTTTTTTTGTTTCCTGGATATTTGTTTTCATTTATTTAACAATTTTATAATGGAACGAATTTCTATATTTAATATTAAATTTTTTTCGAAAATAATCTTAACTTTTATTTGTTGCAAAGAATTAAAAAATAGCTTAATAAAGCTGGAATTAATGTAAAAACCACATCCATAAAGCTACCTTTATGATTAGGGGCAAAATAATCATAAATTTCTTTTGAAAAAGCTAAAATTATATTTGACAACAATCCAGTTAATGGGTTAAATAATAATGAAACAACACAAAAAAATAAAAAACCATATACAAAATGTAAGGTTTTATCATGTGGAATTATAAGTTTTTCTAAAATTTCATTTAATGTTTTAAAAAGTTTATCTTTCATTTTTTTTTTTTTATTAAATTTTATTTAAAATAAAAAGGAAAGTTTCGCTTAACTCTCCTTTAAATAATTATAATTAATTATAATCTTCACTCATTGAATTTAATTAGCTAAATCACCATATTGATAAGTACCTATAAGTTTTTCCTCTTTAGAAGAGACTATTCTGTATAACTCTAATTTTAATTTTGGATACTTATTCGATAGTTTTATCATATCTTCATTAAAGTTACTCCACTCATCTTTTAAAGTCACAAAAATAGAGTCATCCCAGTTATGTTGATAATCATCAAATAAACTATGTCTATCAATTATTTGTGATACATCAAATTCTATTTCTTCTGTATAAAATACTGCTTTAGTGCAAGTGACTAAGATTTTGTATTCAAAATTCCCTTTTAAAATACTTCCCATAATTTTATTTTTTTAAATTAATAAAAACATTCTGCAATAAATTCTTTAACATCTGTTGAGTTTATGTCTGTTGAAATTTCTTTATTATCATAGAAAAGTTTTTGCACTAAATCATGTTCATAATCTTCAAATGCTAATTCTGTAGTTTCAAAAGTTAATTTTGTTCCTTCAAAAGGTTCATCTAATTCTAAAGTTCCCTCCATAGCACAACCTTTTTCTAATGTTGTAGCATAAAATAATGATTCATCTTCATTTGGTTCATGAGAAATGTAATTTATTTTATTGTTTTTTAAGTTGTTAAACTCTGTTTTAAAAACTACTTCTTTTGTGTTTAAGTCTACAACTGTTAATATAGATTCATATTTTAGAGGTCCATATATATGTTCTTTGTTGTCAAATTCATGCCACTCTCTTAAATCGTTTTCTGCAAGGATATCCCACTCTTGAAAAAGTTCAGATGTAGTAAAGTCATTTTCTTCTAATAAATTATCAATTTTTTGAATGTCTTCTTGGGAGACACTCCCAACCACAACTTCGTTAGCATAACCAGTTGTGTAAATTTCATATTTGTATTTTTTCATAATGTATGTATATATTTTATACAAATATACAAAAAAATATTATAAAAAAAATATTATTATTCTTTAATGAAATAAATACTATAAACTTAATAATATATATAATTAGATAAAAAAGAATAAAGGGAATATGAATTTGGAAACCACTTTATATATAAAAATTAAAATTATTTCTAAAATTAGTTAAATCAATTTAGTTTATTTTAATTTTTATAATTTTTTCTAATTCTTCTTTTTTTATTTTAAAGTCATTGAAATTTTTGTTTTTTTCATTTGGTAAATAAAAACACTCAATTGTTTTTGTGTTGTTTTTGAATTTTATGAGAACTTTATAGAAGTGTTTCGGAACTCCCACTTTGTTGATGCCTATACAAGAAAGTTTTTCATTAAGATTTCCCCCAGTTACAATTTGAATACTATCATAATTAAAAAGGTTTTTTCTAACATAGCTTTCTAAATTTTTCCAAATATATCTATTAAAATCAGGTAATTGTGGAGACATATTAGACATTAAAAATGTTTCTTTCATTTGATTTAAATCACAACCTTCATCTGCAGATGGTTTTAAATGCCCTCTATCATATCCTGTATTTTTATAGTCTTCCAATGTTGAAGAGCCTGTTTTTATGTTATAATCATTTTTAAACCAATAATTCTTTCTTTTTATTTTTGTTGAACAATTTATATCACTTTTTTTTAGAGTGTAAAAAATCCACTTAGGTTGTTCCCATTTTTCACTATAAGACAAACAAAAACCATCTCTATAATATACTGTATCTCCATCAAATGATTTAGGTAGATTAATTTTTGAATTATCTGGGATGTTTTTAAATTTTTTGTATTCTGAATTACAGAAAGATAGGAAAAATAATAAAATATATAACAATTTCATTTTTATATTTTTTAATATTAAATATTATTCAGAAATTTCGCAATAGTTATTTTGAATATGATGATTTGTTAATGAAGAACAATAAGATTCCGCTAATGTTTTTTTATTTTTAACGTTATACACCTCATATTTAACAGAATCTGTATTCATATTATAATAACATACACATTGATAATCACGTACTCTTTCACAAGAAATTAAACTAATTAATAGTGATATTTTTAAAAATTTTTTCATATTAAATTTTATTTTCTTATTTTTTGTATAAACCAAACTAAATGCCCTACAAAGCCACCATAAACAGCTATAGCAGTTGCAGATTTAATATATATCTCTTCTGCAAGAGTGTCACCATCTAAATTCCCATTTAACCACCAATATGGATATATAAACATACAAATGCCTAATCCTATTACTGGGATTAAAAGTAATATATATTGTAAAATTTTGTGTTTTTTTAAAAAGTCTATAATTTTATTGAAGTCCATAAATTTATTTTTTAATATTAATGTTTAAGTTTTCTTTAGAACCATTTTTTATTGAAAAGTTAAGCGTTTCAACCATAGTACTCCCAGTTGTAAATGTTCTTGAGAATATACAAATATAATCTCCATCTGGTATATATTTTACTTCATAAAATCCATTTTTATCTGTATGTACAACCCATCTATGTGTCCATTTATTATTGGAACCATCCGCATTTTTCACAATACATTTAACTATATTTAGAGGTTTATCATCAACTGTAATATGACCATAAACAATGCCTTTTTGATTATAAAAACTTTTGTTTATTCTATATTCTTTAATGTCCATTTTTATTTTCCAAACTAAAAGTTTAAAAAATAAATAAAAAGGATATGATACAACTAGATATCCTAAAGCTTGTGTAATAATTGATAGCCAATCATTTTTAAACATATAACCAAATTTCAATAAAGCCATTCCCAAAACTATAGACAATACTATTTTCAATGCAATTTTTCCCATAATAATTATTTTAATCCATTCACTTTATCCATCCAATCAGAATTCACTTCATTTCCAGGTGTATTATCTTTCCCGGCTATACCATACACATCTTTGAATTCTAAAAATTTATCAAAAAATAGAGTAAAACAAAGACCATACAAAAACCTTAAAGAAACAACATAAATCAAAGAAAATAAAATAAAATTAATTTTAAATTCATAATAATGACTAGATAAAAATGAAAATAAAATAACTAAGAATATTGATAGGTTTTTGGAAAACTTAAATAAATGCCAAGCATCTGTCAAGAATACAAATATGGTTGTTGAGCCAAAAAATTTAGGTTCTTTTTTTTCAACATTAGAATATTTATTACTCCAACTAAAATAAGGATTCCAAAAGTTTTCATAATACCTTTTTGGATTAATTGAAAAGATACTTTTATGCCAATGGAATTGTAATTTATCCATTATAGCTTCTGATATAGAAGATGATAATGTAAATACTATAGATAATATTAAAAATAAGTAAAACATAATTATAATTTTATTTATAAATATGAAATTTATTTTTAAATTAATGTAAAGTTATCTAAATATTCTTTTTTTGTGCACCTTTCGTTCCATGCTTTTTCTTCCATAATTGGTTAATGAACTTTTATGGTTTATCATTTTATCTTTACCATGCCATGATAATAGGTTTCCATTCGTATGTCTATTATATGTATGTCTTTTAGATACACAAGATGTAAATGATAATAATATTATGAAAATAAATTTATTAATATTTTTTTTCATTTGAATTATATTTAAGTGTCAAGTTGTTTATAAAAAGTTTAACTTGACACTATAATGATAGTTAATTTAAGTTTGTGCTTTCAAATATTTTATTTGCTGAGGCTGCAACAAAACCTTCAAAAAGCTCATTGTTTTCTAATGGAAATCTATAAGCAAATTCGTAGAAACAAGAGGGAACTTCATAATTACCTTCTCGAAAAGTATAATCATACTTATCAGCCATAGTTGAAGACTGTTCTAGATAAACATCTGGTCCACCTTTAATTAAACCTCCAGAAGAGTTTAGAATATAATTATTAGAAATTAAATTTTCATTAACTTCTTTAAGTGTTTTAAATTTGTTTAATTTATTTACATTTACAGTAAAATGATTTGCTGTATAACCATATAAATAAAACCAAGCTGCATATTCACTTTCTTGAGCTAATTCTTTATATTTTTCATATGAAGGTGTGTCCCACAATCTTCTGCTTGTCAAAAAAGTTAATGGTGTTACTGATTTAAAATCTATATTATCTATAATAGATTTCATTGTTTTTTGTAAATCTTCACTAAACTCTTCTAATAATAATTGACTTATAAATACTTTTGGATGTTTTTTGTCTGGATGATAAAAGTGTTTAGCATACAGTTTTTTTTCAGTAAAATGATATTCACCACCTTCTAAATAACCCATTTTCAAAAATAAATCTGAGACCTTCTCAATATTGACTCTTTCATCATTTAAAGTTCTAAATGCAACATGGTCATTTTCAACTTCTTCTCCTTTAGATTTAAAAAAATCTAAAACTTTATTTGCTGAAGGTGTAATTTCAGAGTAGCTTCCCCAAATTTTAGAAAACAACTCTTCTATAGTTAAGTTTGTTTTTGTTAACATTTTATTATTGTTTATTTTTAGTTTATTCCTTAATTAGTTTAATTAATTTATTTATTGAATATAAGAGCATAAAAGATACAACTCCCAACGTACCATATAAAGCATATTTTGGATTATCATAACTTATTGCTGATATCAAAATGCAAGACAACCAAGAACTAAATATTAATATGAAAAGTGTAGGTTCTATTTTTTTTGTGTAAACTTTATTTATTTTTTCTTTATTTTCATTTTTTATAATCCTTCTCAAAGCATCTTCCATATCAACACCGTAAGAAGGTACTACATGTTCTTCTCCGTTTAGCTCTTTAATTTTTATTTGATATTTGTAATAACCAGGATTTGATTTGCTTTTTTCAATTAATTTAGCTTCTATAGCTCTCCTTCTTTCTTTCATATTCAATTGTTGATTTTGTATTTAAATAAATTATTTTATTAAAAAATAAACTGTTGTTATGTTTTTTTTTATATTAAATTTAATTTTCTTCTTTTTTTCTTCTTGTTCTAGGAGTTTTTGTTTCTTTTGGTTTTTGAGAAGTAGATTTTTCTATTAACTTATCTTCAGATTTTTCTTCAATATTTTCTTTAGATTTTTCTGCTAATTTTTGTTTTAAAAGGTTGAAATTTAACAACTCTTTAGAAATGTTTTCAAAATTAATTTTATTGCTTTCTAAAAAATCTTTCAAAACATTGAATGTATATTTATGTTTCATGTAAGAATCTCTATTGCTAGAGTCATTTGTTTCAGAGTAAAGTATAGCAAAGTGTACCATTTTTTCTCTTTCTTTTAAGATTAATTCATCTATTTTTTTTGAAATATCCATAATTTATTTTTTTCTAATAAATATAAATATTTTTAATAACCATATTCTATTTTTATGCTTAAAGATTGTTTTTTTCCAATATCTCCAAATTTATTCATAACTTCAATTGCAATATCTGCATCGAATTGACATATAACGCTTGAAAAAGTTGATAATAATTGACTTTCTTCATTGTTGCTTTTGGGGGGATTTTCCAATAAAAGACCTTCAATTTCAGAGACTATTGTATTTACTTTTTCTTCTGTTTTTTTATTTAATCTACTCATTATTTTTTTTATACAAATGTATTTTATTTAAATTGAAATAACAATTTTTTTCACAAATATAATCAATAATTGTGACAAAAATAGAATGTGATATATTTTAGTTTTTGAATATAATAAAGCTTTTTCTGTTTATAAAAACGTTTTCAACATATAAAATATAATAATATTGACCAACATTTAATTCTCTACTATAAAATTCAATATAATATTCATATAATTTTCTCCAAAATATTCAATAGAAAAACCTCCAACCTTCCCAGGTTCATAATTTATAAAATCAAAATTATTATTTTTAATATCTTTTTCTAAAGATTTATTTATTAGATTCAACATATTTTTATCTTTTAATAACTTCCTGAAAAGGAATCATATAAGTTATTCTTCTTGTTTTTCTTTGAGATTTGATAAAAGGATTAAATTTAAGGTCCACCCATATAACTAATTCTTGTTTATATATAGTTTTATCTTCTTTTTCGTTCACTGTGTTATAAAATACTATATGATATTTTTTTAGTTTATCTGATTTTAATAAATCACCTATTGAAATATTTTCATAAACTTTCTGCTGTTCATCAAAAACCACCTCCAGCAAAGAATTAGTACATTCACAACTATCTTCATTAAAGTGTGAAAATAATAAAATATTTTCTAACGAGTCATGAAAAAAATACATCGATAACTTAAGAGGAAATTGCCACTCCCAATAATCTTCAGATTTATAATTTATAATACTATCAATCATTTCTTTCAAAAGGAATGTTGTACCTTCGTGTACTGAAATTGTATATTTATTTTTTTCAATCAAAAAACTATCAATCTCAATAGGTTTAATAGTTAAATTTTCTTTGTTAAACAAAAAATATTCCCTTTCTTCAATGGGAATATCTATTATTTCTTGAGAAAATATATTAAAATAAATAAATAAAATTGATATTAATTTAATTGTTAATTTCATATTGTTTGACTTTTTTGATTATTTTTTATTTTTGTGATAAATGATAAAGATTAATTAGTATCTTTTCTCTATTATCAACTTAACTTTATTCCAGTCTTTGATTCTTTCATTAAACCAAATATTCATACCTCTTTTATTGTATGTTTCAAGTTCCTCTACAATAACATCTACAGCTTTTAAAGATTTCTCTTTATCATTAAAAGTGTTAAATATATGTAATGCTTTTTTTTCTAAATTCATACTTATTATTATTTTTTATAATGACAGTTATAAACTATCAATTAAAATTTTTAATTCTTCTTTTAAATAATCTTTCATAGAACTTTTTTGAATATCTAAATTTTTAATATTATTAATAATAACATCAACATCAGAAGTAAACTTTTTCTCTAATTTTTCATTTGTTTTAATATTATTAACTGTCTCACTTAATAATAATGGACTTAATAATTTATCAATACCTTCTTTAATGTCTTTAACATTTCTTTTTGTTGTAACACTAACCCAACTACCACTATTAATATGATAATTTATTTTTACTTCTTCTGAAATTTCATCAACAAAATAATCTAAGCCTGTAAAACTTAATACTATTTCTGGATGAGTACCATAGATATTTTTAACATTATATTTAAATATATCTGAATTTAAAGAAGTATGTTTAAAACCTAAATTACTTAAATAATCAAATATAATCATATATTCAAAATAACCATCTCTGTATCTAGGGTCATAGTACTCAGAATCATATTCTAAACTATTAACAAAACCTTTTACATTTTCTTTTAATTTTTCTAAAACTCCAGTAGGTTTAAAACCTGTAACTTCCCATACTCCTCTTTTATGTTTTACACTACAAAGAAATTTATATACACAACGTTTACCGCTACCAGCAGATTTATCATATAATAAAAAATTACCTTTAAATTTAGAAACTTGAAAATTATTTTTTAATTCTTTTATAGTAATAGCCATAATAATATTTTTTACAAATATAAAACTTTTTTTTATAATAACGATTTAATTATTATAATATTACATTTAATGAATTAAAAATTTAATAAATTTATGTAGGAGATGGGATATTAAAATGATATACAATAAAATTATTTTATTTTCCGAAAAATGATTTATTATGTTTTTCGGAAAATGTTTTTTTATTATTGTATAACTTATTTTTTGTTTTTTATGTTTACTGTTCAAAAAATATGACGATTCTGGTGGTGTGAGGTGGATTAAATAAAAAAAGACAACCATTTCTGATTGTCTTTGTATAAATTTATTTTCAAATTTGTACTTTTTTAATAAAAATACTTATATAATTCTCTAATTTTAAGTTACTTACAAAAAGGTGCGTATATATACTAGTT